>Ga0182736_1000035_pt1 | contig 261592 bp, 245 predicted proteins | sample eDN5th30CKraftBY_FD_128882 | JGI IMG/M metagenome (GOLD analysis project Ga0182736, IMG submission 128882) | Enriched backyard soil microbial communities from Emeryville, California, USA - eDNA 5th pass 30_C Kraft BY (version 2) (version 2) | ecosystem: Environmental > Terrestrial > Soil >...
AGGAATTCGACCGGCTGGCGTTCCAGCTTCGCCTGCCAGCGCTGATAGTCCTCGAAGACGGGGCGCGGGCAGGCGCCGAACGAGCCGTGATTGAGGAACACGACCTCGGGATCGAGCAGGAAGTGCTGGGTCAGATTGGTGGTCACGTCAGCGCCCTTTCAGGGTCGGATCGAGAGCATCGCGCAGGCCGTCGCCGAGCAGCGACGCGGCGAGGATGGTGACGGCGAGAGCCAGGACGGGGAATACGGCCATGTGCCAGTAGAAGTACATGAAGTTCATGCCGACATTGATCATCTGACCCCAGCTTGGCGTCGGCGGTTGCACGCCGATGCCGAGGAAGGAGAGCGACGCCTCCAGCATCATGGCGAGCGGAATGGCCAGCACGAAGCCGACGATGACCGGCGAGACCGAATTCGGGATCAGGTGGCGCCAGACGATATGCCAGGGTGAGGCGCCGAGTGCCTGCGCCGCCATGATGAATTCCTTCTCGCGGAAGGATTTCACCTGCGCGCGGACGAGGAGGCAGACATTGACCCATCCAAACAGGCCGGCGATCAGCACGATCGCCCAGACGCCGCCGCGCGTCAGCGTCGCCAGCAGCAGTGCGGCGAGCAGCGGCGGCACCACCGAGAACAACTCGATGACGCGCATGATCGCCCAGTCGAACCGCCCGCCGAGATAGCCGGCAAGCGCGCCGAGCGGCAGGCCGAGCACGAGGCTGAACACGGCCGCCGAGAGGCCGATGCCGAGCGAGACCCGGGCGCCATAGATGATGCGCGTGAAGAAATCGCGGCCGAGATCGTCGATGCCGAACCAGTGCTCGGACGAGGGAAAGGCGAGTGACTTCGTCAGAAAAGCCTGCTCGTTGGGACCGGTCCTCGAGATCAGCGGCGCGAAGATCGCCAGCAGGATGATGATGACGAGGACGATGCCGGCGCCGAGCGCCGCCCTGTTGGCGGCGAAGCGGCGCCAGGCGAGATAGAGCGGGCTCCGCCGTTTCGCGCTCTCGGGACGGGGGAGAGCGGGGCTGGCTGCGCTGAGATCGGTCACCGGGCTTTCCCTCCGAGGCGGATGCGCGGATTGAGCAGCGCATAGAGAATGTCCGAGATCAGATAGGAGATGCAGAAGAGCGCGCTGATCATCAGCATCAAGGCCATTTCGAGCGGATAGTCGCGCTTCTGGATCGAGGAGACGAAATAGGCGCCGAGGCCGGGCACGCGGAAGATCGCCTCGACGAAGATCGAACCGGTGGCGATGCCGACGAACATCGGCAGGAAGATGGTGATCATCGGGATCGCCGAGTTGCGCAGCACATGCTGGAAGATGATGCGCCGCTCGCTGAGCCCTTTGGCGCGCAGCACCGTCACAAAGGGCTTGTTCAGCGTGTCGAGCATCGCCGAGCGGGCATAGCGGGCATAGGTCGCAAGCGGCACCGCTGCATAGGCCATGATCGGCAGGATCCAGCGTCGCGGCTCACCCCAGCCACTCGCCGGGGTCCAGTGCAGCCAGACGGCGAAGACGAGGATCAGCAGGGTCGAGATGACGAAGACCGGGATAGTCAGGCCGAGCGTCGCAATGCCCGAAGCGAGATAGTCGATCCAGCTGTTGCGATTGAGAGCGGCGGCCATGCCGAGCAGGATGCCGATTGGCGCGCCGATCAGCACGCCGAGCCCGCCCAGCACGAGGCTTGGCACCCAGGCATGGGCAATGAGCCCCATCACCGTCTCGCCCGGGCTCTGGTAGGGCACCCCGAAATCAAGATGGAAGACGCCCCACATGTAGCGCAGATATTGCTCCCACAGCGGCTTGTCGAGGCCGAGCTGCGCCATCAGCTTGGCCTTGATATTGTCCGGCAGCGGCATCTCGTAGCCGTCGAACGGACCGCCGGGAATGGCGTGCATCATCAGGAAGATGATGACCGACACCACGAAGAAGGTGGCGAGCATCGAGAGGGTGCGGCGGATGATGAACTGCAGCATGCTCAGCGGCCCTCCGTCACGATCGCCTCGACGAAATGACTGCCGACCAGCGCGACGAGCTGCGGGTCGGCCGTGTCCATCAACGGCTGCGGCTCGATCTCATGCGGCCGGAAGCGCGGCGTGCTCGCCGCCAGCTCCTCGGCGGTGAGAAAGGTGCGGCGCCTGCGGGCCTTGGGGTCGACGACCGGGACCGCATCGAGCAGCGCCCGCGTATAGGGATGATGCGCCGCGGCGAAGATGCGGTCGGTCGGACCGCGCTCGACCACGCGGCCGCGCAGCATGACGACGACCTGGTCGGCGAGCGAGCGCACCACGGAAAGATCATGGCTGATGAACAGCATCGAGAGCCCCATGTCGCCTTGCAGGTCCTGCAGCAGATTGACGATCTGCGCCTTGACCGAAACGTCGAGTGCTGAAGTCGGCTCGTCGGCCACGAGCACCGAGGCGCCAAGGATCAGCGCCCGCGCCACCGAGATGCGCTGGCGCTGGCCGCCGGAGAGCTCGTGCGGATAGCGCGTCGCATAGCTGCCGTCGAGGCCGACCCGCTCCAGCCAGTGCCGCGCCTGATCACGCCGTTCCGCGGGCGAGCCGATGGCATGGATCGCGAGCGGCTCGGCGATGATCTCGCCCAGCGTCATCATCGGATCGAGCGAGGAATAGCTGTCCTGGAACACGACCTGCATCTGCCGGCGGAAGGGCTTCAGATCCTTCTGGCTGAGATCGGTGATGTCCTCGCCGCCCAGCAGGATGCGTCCCGCCGTCGGCTCGACGAGGCGAAGCGCCATCAGGCCGGTCGTGGTCTTGCCCGAGCCGGATTCGCCGACCAGCGCGACGACCTCGTTGCGCGGCACGACGAGGTCGACCCGGTCGACGACCGTCTGCGCATCGAAGCGCTTGGTGATCTGGCGGAGTTCGAGAGCCGGCCCGGTCATGCCGCGACCCGTTCCGCGGGGACGCGGATGCAGGCAGCCATGCGGCCGCTCATCTTGGCCTCGAGCGCCGGCGTCGTCGCGCTGCAGGCCTCGATGGCCATCGGGCAGCGTGGATGAAACGGGCAGCCCGGCGGTGGATTGGCCGGGTTGGGCGAGGCACCGGGAATTTCGGTCAGCCGCTGCTTGCCGGGCTTCTGGCCGGGAATGCTGGCGAGCAGCGCGCGCGTATAGGGATGCAGCGGCGCCTCGAAGATGGCCTCGACCGGCCCGGTCTCCATCACGCGGCCGCCATACATGACGACCACCCGATCGACCGTTTCGGCGATGACGCCGAGATCATGGGTGATCATCACGAGGCCCATGCCGGTCTCGGCCTGGATGTCCTTGATCAATTGCAGGATCTGCGCCTGGATCGTCACGTCGAGCGCCGTGGTCGGCTCGTCGGCGATCAGCACGGCCGGCTCGCAGGAGAGCGCCATCGCGATCATCACCCGCTGCAGCATGCCGCCCGAGAGCTGGTGCGGATAATAGCGCACGACCGCCTCGGCATTCTTGATCTCGACGCGCTTCAACAGCGCAACGGCCCTCTGCATCGCTTCCTTCTTGGAGACGTCGCGATGGGCGGTGATGGTCTCGGTGATCTGATGGCCGATGGTGAAGACCGGGTCCAGCGACGTCATCGGGTCCTGGAACACCATCGCGGCGACACGGCCGCGGATCGAGGCAAGCGCCTTCTTGTCGGCGCGGAGCATGTCCTGTCCGCCGAGGGCGAGTTTCTTCGCTGAAATGGTTGCTGGCGGCTCGCGCAGAAGGCGCAGCAGCGCCGAACAGGTGACCGACTTGCCGGAGCCGGATTCGCCGACAATGCCGAGGCTTTCGCCGCGCTCTAGATCGAAGCTGACGCCGCGAACCGCCTGCACGACGCCCTCGTACTGGCGAAAGCTCACCGCGAGATCTTCGATGTCGACCAGCCGCATCGGCACACGTCTCCTGAACGGGAAAAGGGAAGGCGGGCGCCTGGAAGCGCCCGCCTCAAGCCTCACTCTTTGGTGACGTGCGTGTAGAGATAGCCGGAGAGGCGATCGAGCGGGGTGAAGCCCTTCGAATTGGGCGTCACGCCCTCGCCCTTCAGCTTGTCGCTGACGGCGGCGATGGTCACCGGATGGACCAGCGGCACCAGTGCGGCATTGTCGGTCAAGACCTGCTCGGCCTTGGCATAGTCGGCGAGGCGCTTGTCCCAGTCGGCACCTGCGTCGCCAGCATCGACCAGCTTGTCGTATTCGGGATACGCGTAGTGATGACGCCCGCCCGACTTGAACAGGTCGTAGAAGTTCGACGGGTCGAGATAGTCATATTCGTAAGGGGCGAGGAACAATCCGTTCGATCGCGCCTTCAAGGCCGCCGTCCAATCCTTGGTCGGCATCGACTTGATGCCCATGTCGATCCCGAGGATGTCCTTGAACTGCGCCTGCAGGTACTGCAGCATCGGCGCCGCGATTGCCGCATTGTAGCCGCCCTGTTCGCGATACCAGATCTCGATCGGCGGGAAGCCCTTGCCGTCGGGATATCCGGCCTTGGCGAGTTCTTCCTTGGCCAGCTTCGGATCAAACACCGTTTTGTCGGCGATCGACTGCTGGAAGCCCGGATAGCTCGGCGCGAGGATCGACTTGGCGGGAACGGCAGTGTCCTTCAGAACCGTCGAGGTCAACTCGTCGCGGTTGATGGCCGCCTGGAAGGCCTTGCGGACATGGACGTTGTCGAACGGCGCCTTGTCGGTGTCGAAGGCGAGATAATAGAGCGCGAACACCGCATTCTTGCGGATGCCGTCCGGGAACTGCTGCTGGACGACCGGCACCTGGCCTGCGTTCAGCGTGGTCCAGTCCGCTTCGCCAGCCATGAAGGCCGGGAAGCCGACTTCCGGCGGTCCGATCTGTGTGTCGAGAACGAGCGTCTCGATCTGTGCCGGCCATGGCCCGTTATATTTCGGGTTCTTGACCAGGGTCATCGTATTGTTGGACTTCTCCCAGCTCTTCACCATGAAGGGGCCGGAGGCGACCAGCGTATCGACGCTCAAGGCGTAATCATCGCCGATCTTGTCGACGACATGCTTGGGGACAGGATACCAGAGGCTGGCGACGCCCGGGAAATAGGACTTCGGCGCGTCGGTCGTGACTTCGATGGTGGTCGCGTCAACCGCCTTGATGCCGAGGGTCGAAGGATCGGCGCCTTTGTCAGTTACTCCGGACCAGCCCTTGATGCCGCCCGCGAAAGACCAGTACCAGTTAAAGTCGTAGCCTTCCTTGGCGGCGCGCTGCAGCGCGAACACATAGTCTTCAGCGGTCAACGGCTCGCCGTCACTCCAGACCAATCCGTCCTGAAGCTTGAAGGTCCATGTCAAACCGTCGGCCGATTGCGACCAGCTCTTGGCGCCCATCGGGTTGAGCTTGTATTCGCTGTCGAATTCGGTCAGCGGCAGCGAGGTGATCTCGGGTGCCCCGGCGCGGTCATACACGGTCTTCATATAGTCCATGTAGGTGCCGCTGGTGGTGCCGCCGGGCCCTGTCACGGTGCTGTCGGCATGGGCGACCGCCGGCAGCGACAGGCTCGAAGCCACGAGAACCGCACCGAGCAATCTATGCAGCGCGTTCATCCAGTCCTCCTTGTTGATGGGCACCGGCGTTTCCCCGTCCGGTAGCCCAATGACATATGACTGACAAAGTCTGCGGGACAGTACAAGCGGTCCCGCAGCAGTTGCCGGTCAAAAGCCGAATTTTCTTGAGGAGGAGAACGATGGAGGTCGCCTGAGGGTACGCGCAGTGACGATTGGCGGCGACCGCGCTGATGAACCGCGACGCTGCGTGACGACGGCTATCTCGGCCGGTTCGGCAGGGAAGGATCGCGGTTTGCGTCCTCGTTCTCGTCCCAGTCGCTGGCCATGGCCTCGCCATCCCCGAGTACGCGCGGTTCGGCGCTTGCAGCCCCGTTGTTGTGTTCGCCGGATTGAACCGGCGCGAACTGACCCTTCGCATCGCCCTTGACGGTAGACGGCGGCGGGGCGGCAGCCTTCTTGTTCCAATCGTTCATGTCATGCTCCTTGTTGCGGCGAGCGCGCCTGGGCGCGCTCGCCGTCCGGCTCCGTTCAGCTGATGGCTGCCGGCATCTTGGCGACCGACATCAGCGACTGCGCCGCCTGGGCCAGCAGCTGGTCGGCGTTCTCCTCTTCCGCCAGCGAGGCGGCAAGCAGCGCGACGAGCGGCGGCAGCCGAAGCTGCTGCGCGAGATTGCGCGCGGTCTTGTAGGCCGAGATCTCGTAGTTCTCGACGCGCTGGGCAGCGCCGATCAGCGCAAGGTCGGCCGAGGCATCGTCCTTCTCGCCGGCTTCCCCGATCACCTCCTGACCTTCCTCGATCAGTCCGGCCATGCCCTTGCACGGTTTCGCCTGGGCCTTGATGTCGAGCAACTCGAAGCAGCTTTCCAGCCGCTCGACCTGCTGCTCGGTCTCGGCGAGGTGGCGCTCAAAGAGATCTCGGACCTGCATCGCCCGCGCCGCCGAGGCAAGCTTCGGCAACGCCTTCACCAGTTGCTTCTCGGCGTGGAGAATGTCCTTGAGCTGATCGACGAGGAGCGCCTGCAGCGCCGCGTCGGCGACATCGGGCGTCGTCTCGACCCGGGCCATCGCGCTCCCCTCCGCAGCGCCTTCATCCGCGATCACCGGGGAGGTCATGTACTCCCAGTCGCCGCCTTCGTTCCAGGGGCCACGCGCGTCGAACTCGCCATAATCACCCGACCCGGTCGAATCGTTGAAATACTGATCGACGAGACCCGGCGTCGGCGGCAGGCGGCCGATCGAGAAGGTCGGCTTCTTCATGCTTTCGAGCGCGGCCGAGAACGCCTTCATATGCGTGATCTCGCGCGTCATCAGGAACTGCAGCGCGTCCTTGGTGCCGGCATCGTCGGTGAAATTGATCAGCCGCTCATAGACGATCTTGGCGCGGGCCTCGGCGGCGATATTGCTACGCAGATCGACATCGAGTTCGCCGGTGATCTTGAGATAGTCGGCCGTCCAGGGATTGCCCTGGGAATTGAAGAGATTGACGCCGCCGCCGCCGGCAATGGCAATCAACGGGTCTGCTTCCGCAGCGTCGCGATCGAATTTGGATGGCTTGAGATGCATGCGGGCGAGCGTGCCGACGACCTCCAGATGGCTCAGTTCTTCGGTGCCGATATCCATGAGGAGGTCCTTGCGCTCCGGATCCTCGCAGTTGAGTCCCTGGATCGAATACTGCATGGCCGCCGCCAACTCGCCGTTCGCGCCGCCAAATTGTTCCAACAGCATATTGCCGAAGCGCGGATCGGGCTCGTCAACCCTGACGGTGAACATCAGCTTCTTGATGTGGTGATACATTATAAACTCGCGTGATCAGTGGTCCCCACTCACGCAATGCCTTTCACCACCGGCAGTTCCAAAGTACGGTTTCGTACAGTGTAAGCGTAAGCTCTACTATAAGTTCAGGCTTTTCTTATGAATTCATCTGAAGTCATCGAACAAATCTGGTCGGGAATCGTTGATTTGATGTGGGCGCCGGGCGCCGGTGTCCGCCGTCAGTGCGGCTGGCACGTCACTAAGGAGTCAACGATGCGTTCAATGACGAAAAAGGCTTTGGCACTCGCTTGGATCGCCTTCGTGCCATCGGTTGCCTTCGCTCAGGCGGCGAATGACAGCGGCGGCGCCGTCCGGGCTGAAACGCCGGACGCAGCGGAATCCTTTGCCCGGACGGCGGCGGTCTCGGGCCTTTTCGAAGTGCAGGCGAGCCAACTGGCGCTCGAACGCTCGAAGGATGCGGCCATCCGGGAATTCGCCCAGATGATGATCACCGACCACACCAAAGCCGACGGCGAACTCCGCCAGACGGCCGGCACCATGACACTGCCGAAAACGCTGGATCCCTCCCATCAGGCTTTGATCGACGCTCTGAAGGCAGCGGGGCCGAACTTCGATACGCTCTATGTCGAGCAGCAGATCGCCGCCCACAAGGAAGCGGTGGCGCTGTTTACCCGCTTTTCCGAGACCGGTCCGAACGGCGCCTTGCGCGGACTGGCGGCCAAGCTGTTGCCGACGCTCCAGCACCATCAGGAGATGGCCGGCGCGCTGAAGCCGAGCTAGTCCGACTCAGGTCATCTTCCAACCGATCATTCGCCCGCCGGCTGCAGCGCTGCATCGCCGGCGGGCTGCGCCTGTTCGGAACGCGCCGTCGAGCGGCCATGGAAAAGCCGGCCGAGCCAGCGGCTGAATTGCTCCATCTCGACGAAGATCACCGGCGTGATGAACAGCGTCAGCAATTGCGAGACGATGAGGCCCCCGACAACAGCGATGCCGAGCGGCTGGCGCAGCTCGGCGCTGGCGCCCGTTCCAAGCGCGATCGGCAACGCGCCAAGCAGGGCGGCGAAAGTCGTCATCATGATCGGGCGGAACCGCCGGACGGCAGCGCGATGGATCGCCGGCGACGGCTCGAGATTTTCCTCGCGCTGGCCGGCGATGGCGACGTCGACCATCATGATCGCGTTCTTCTTGACGATGCCGATCAGCATCAGGATGCCGATCAGCGCGATCACCGAAAGGTCGAGCCCAGCGAATTTCAGCGCCACAAGTGCGCCGAGCGCCGCCGCCGGCAGGCCGGAGAGGATGGTCAGCGGATGGATGAAGCTCTCATAGAGCATGCCGAGCACGACATAGATCGTCAGGATCGCGGCGAGGATCAGGATGCCCTGGGTCGAGAGCGAATCCTGGAAGACCTGGGCGGTGCCGGCATAGGACGTGTAGACATTCGCCGGCAGGCCGATGTCCTGCTTCAGGACCGTGACCTGGTCCGTGGCCTGGCCGAGCGCGACGCCCTCCGGCAGGTTGAACGATATCGTCGCGGCCGGAAGTTGTCCGAGCTGATTGACCGTCACCGGACCGGACACGCGATCGACCCGCGCGATGCTCGATAGCGGCACGAGGGTGCCTGAAGCCGAGCGGATGCGGATGGTCGACAATAGATCGTCCGACCAGGCGAGATCGGGATCATATTCGAGGATGACGTCATAGCTCGAGCCGGTGCTCTGGATCGTCGCGACCGTCGCCGTGCCGAATCCGTCCTCCAGCGTCTGCCGCAAGGTCGCGGCGGTAATGCCGAGCGACGACGCCTTGTCCCGGTCGATCACCAGGCGGGCCTGAAGGGCATTGTTCTGTAGGTTGTTGGCGACGTCGACGAAATGCGGATCGGCCCGCATGGCGGCGGTCAGCTTCGTGGTCCAGTCGTTCAGCGTCGGCTGGTCGAGCGACTGGACGACGAGCTGATACTGGCTCTGCGAACTCATGCCGCCGACACGGAGGTTCTGCACCGGCACGATATAGCTGCGGATGCCGGCAATGCGGCCGAGTTGCTGGCGAAGATCGGCCGTGAGGACGTCAAGCGGCGGACGCTCGTCCTTCGGCTTCAGCTGCACCGAGAGCGAACCGGCATTCATGGTGGCCGAGCCCGGCCCGCCGCCGACGAAGGAGGCGACATGCTGGACGTAGGGCGAGGCGCGCAGCACGGCCTCGACCTGGCGCTGCAAGCCGCTCATGGCATCGAAGGAAATGTCCTGTCGCGCCTGTGTGGAGACCGAAAGCTGGCTGATGTCTTCCTGCGGGAAGAAGCCCTTGGGCAGCGTCGCGACGAGCCAGGCTGACGCCGCGACCGTCGCGAAGAAGACGCCGATGATGATGAAGCGATGCGCGAGGCACCAGCCGACGCCGCGGTCATAGCGGTGCTCGATCCAGAGAAAGGCCTTTTCGAACCAGGCGGCCGGTCCCCAGCGGCCGGGTTCGGCGGCCGATTTCGGCAGCCGGGCCGCGAGCATCGGCGTCAGGGTCAGCGAGACCACCGCTGAAGCGCCGATCGCCAGCGTCACGACGATGCCGAACTCGTTGAAGAGGCGCCCGACGACGCCGCCCATCAGGAGGATCGGCAGGAAGACGGCGACCAGCGACAGCGTCATCGAGATGATGGTGGCGCCGATCTCGGAGCTGCCCTTGAGCGCGGCTGCGAACGGCTTTTCGCCCTCCTCGACATGCCGCATGATGTTTTCGAGCATGACGATGGCGTCGTCGACGACGAGGCCTACGGCGAGTGTCAGGCCGAGCAGCGAGATGTTGTCGACGCTGAAGCCGAGCCAGTACATGCCGCCGAACGCCGCGACGAGCGAGAGCGGCACAGCCAGTGCCGGGATGATCGTCGCCGAAAGCTTGCCGAGGAACAGATAGATGACCAGCACCACCAGCACGATGGTGATGCCGAGCGTCATCTGAACGTCCGAAATCGCCGCGCGGATGGATGTCGAGCGGTCGTTCATGACGTGGATGCTCATCGAGGCCGGCATCGAGGCTTCGAGCTTCGGCAGCTCCGCATTGACGGCGTCGACGACCGCGACGGTATTGGCACTGGGCTGGCGCTGGATCGCGAGCACGATGGAGCGCGATCCATCATACCAGCCGGCCGTCTGCGTGTTCTCGACACTGTCGACGACATTGGCGACATCCATGAGGCGGACGGGTGTGCCGCTGGAACCGGCAATGATCAGCTGCTTGAACTGATCGGCATTGGTCATCTGGGTCGGCGCGTCGATGACGAGCGCCTGGCTCTTGTTGGTCAGCGTGCCGACCGGCGTCTGGTCATTGGCGCCGGCCAGCGCCGCCGAGACCTGGTCGAGGCCGATGCCGCGCGTGGCCAGCTTGCTCGGATCGACCTGGACGCGCACGGCATAGGTCTGGCCGCCATAAACGCTGACCTGCGCCACGCCCGGCAGCGTCGAAAGGCTTGGCGAGATGACGTTTTCCGCGAAGTCGTCGATCGTCGACATCGGCAGCGTCGGGCTTTGAACCGCGAGGAACAACACCGGCGCATCGGCCGGGTTGACCTTCCGGTAGCTCGGCGGGTTCTGCATGTTCGCCGGAAGCTGCCGCTGTGCCCGGTCGATCGCGGCCTGAACGTCGCCGGCGGCCGTATCGATATTCTGGCTGAGCGCGAATTGCAGCACGATCTGCGAACTGCCGAGCGAACTGGTCGCGCTGATCGTGTCGATGCCGGAAATCGTCTCGAACTGCTTGATCAGCGGCGTCGCGACGGCAGTTGCCATGGTCTGCGGCGAGGCGCCGGGCAGTTGCGCGCTGACGCTGATCGTCGGAAAGCTGACCTCGGGCAAGGCCGCGACGGGCAATTGCTGATAGGCGAAGATCCCGCCCATCGCGATGCCGAGGAAAAGCAGCGTGGTGGCGACCGGCCGGCGGATCCAGAACTCCGAGATGTTCACGACGCGTCTCCAACGACGGTAGGCTTGGTCTTCGCCGCGGGGTCGCCGGCTTTTGCGCCCTTGCCGTCACGGACATTGACGGTCATGCCCTCGGCCAGCGAGAGCTGGCCCTCGGTGACGACCTGATCACCGGCGCTGAGGCCCGCGCTGATGCCCGCCTTGGCGCCGACGATGCCGGCAACCGTCACGGGCCGGACGTCGATGGTCTTGTCCGGCTTGACGACGAAGACATTGGCGCCGCCCTGGCCCTGCTGCACCGCGACTGTCGGCACGATGACGATGCCGCGATTGGTTCCAAGGTCGACATCGACCTTGACCGCCTGACCGGGCCAGAACACGCGATCCTTGTTGGAGACCGTAGCGCGGACCGACATCGTGCCCGAACCCTGGACGATCGTGCTGTCGATGAAGTCGACCTGCCCGGTGGCTGGCGCGGCCACGCCGGCCTGTGCGGCACCGATGCCGCTTGCCGGTGTGACGCCGGGATCGGCGGCGGAAAGCTGCACAGCCACGGGCCCTTTAGCCAGGGACTGGCGCAGCAGATCGACATCGGCATCCGAGACGGCGAAGAGCGCCTCGATATTGTCGATATCGGTCAGCGTGACGACGGCATTGCCCGGCTGGATCAAGCTGCCGACGGTGATCGCGAAGGCGCCAAGGCGTCCATCATGCGGCGCCTTGATGCGCATTTCGTCGAGGACGACCTTGTCGGCGGCGATGTTGGCCTCGTCCAGCTTCACGACCGCTTCGGCGCTGGCGGCGGCGGCCGTCGCCTGGTCGAGCTGCTGCTGACTGTCGAATTTCCGTCCGAAGAGATCCTGGGCCCGAGACAGGTCGGCCTTGGTCGAGGTGACCGCCGCCTCGTCGCGCGTCATGGCTGCAGTGTCGCGATCGAGCGTCGCCTGCGCGGCGCGATCGTCGAGTTCGACCAGCACATCGCCGGCCTTGACCTCCTGACCATTGGCTGCCAGCAGCCGTGTCACGATCCCCTGCTGCTGGGTCGTTACGGTGGTCGAGGCTGTCGAGGCGATCCAGCCGATGGTCGAGCGCCGGACCGGCAGGTCGCCGGCGGTGGCCGTCGCGACGGTCACCGAAACGGCTCCGACGCCGTGCCGGCCGCCCTTGCCGCCGGTGGGCGCCGCGCCCTTGCCTTCGGCGCCTTGCGTCTGCGATGTCGCTCCATCCGCCGCGGATGCCGCTCCGAACAGGAAGGGCGGACGCCAATAGCCTACGCCCATTGCCCCCGCAGCGATGATTGCAGCAACGCCGACAGCCAGAACAGCTGCTTTCCGCATGACGAGATCCCCTGTTTCCGCCGACAGCTATGAACCGGCTGCGCAAGGGCCATCCATTAATTCCGCGTAAGGTTGTGCAGTGCGACAAAGGAGATGTTGCGCCGCGTGATGGAGCAGACACAAAGTCGCCGCAAAGCGGGCCATGCGCGACAGGCGGTTCCGACTCCATCGGAAATCCGTCGCGGCTGGTGTCACGCCTGTCGTCACGAAAAAGTGAAAGATTTGGAAGGCGTTATGTCCGTCGGCCGGTGCGGCGGGGCGGACTCTGGTCCGATCCGCTAGGGCGCTGCGCCAGCGGCGTTGACGCGGCAAACATAGACGGATGTCGTCGCCGTCATCACTAGAACGCGTCCGTCGGCGCCACCAAATGTGAGGTTCGCCGCGCGCTCGGGCAGGCGGAGGCGGCCGATCAACGTGCCGTCGGGAAGATGGCAGCGGATACCGTGGTCGTCGGCGAGCCAAAGCCGCCCTTCGGTATCGACGCGCAGCCCGTCGAAATGGCCGCCATCGGCATCGACCAGGACCTCGCCGCCCGTCAGCGTGCCATCGGCCGAAACCGTGAAGCGCCGCAGATGATTGGGGCCGTCAGGCCGCTCGGTGCTGCCGGTGTCGACGATGTAGAGAAGGCTTTCGTCGGGCGAGAAGGCGAGGCCGTTCGGCATGACGAAGTCATGCGTCATCTGCCGCACCGCGCCGCTCGACGGGTCGAAGCGGTAGACATGGCAACCGTCCACCCCGTCATCGTCGGCGCGTGAACGGTTGCGGCCATAGGACGGGTCGCTGAACCAGATCACGCCATCGCGCGCCACGACGACATCGTTGGGCGAGTTGAACGGCCGCCCGTCGATGCAGTCGACGAGTGGGGTGATCGTGCCGTCCGCCTCGGTCCGCGCGATGCGGTGCGGCGTCTGCTCGCAGGTGACGAGCCGCCCCTGGCGGTCGACCGTGTTGCCGTTCGGGCTCTGAGCGGGCGCGCGGAAGATTTCGATGCGGCCGCTGGCCGGCTCATAGGACAGCATCCGGTCGCCGGGGATATCCGACCAGACGAGGAGGCCGCGATCGGCGAGCCAGGCCGGCCCCTCCGTCCATCGGCTGCCGGTCCAGATGCGCTCGACCCGCGCATCCGCCACCATGCAGGCGGCGAAGCGCGGATCGACCATCTCGAAAGCGGGACCGGCGAGCGGCCCGAGCGACATCTCGGCTACCAATTCGTCACCGAGCCGTCATGGCGCTTCAGATGCGGCGCTTCCCAGAACTTAAAACTCTGCTTCTTGATCAGCTCCTCGTTGACCTCGACGCCGAGGCCGGGCGCGTCGGAGACGGGATAGTGCGCGTTCTCGATGCGAGGCTGCACCGGGAAGAACTCCGAATTGTCGAAGCCGAGCTGCTCGGCGGTCGAGGTGCGGGTCTCCAGCCAGGAGAAGTTCGCCACCGCCGCCGCGAAATGCACCGTCGCCGCCGTGCAGATCGGGCCAAGCGGGTTATGCGGCATCATGTCGACATAATGCGCCTCGCTCCAGCCGGCGACCTTCATCGCCTCCGTCAGCCCGCCGACATTGCAGATGTCGATGCGGTTGAACTGGTGGATGTCGCGCTCGATGAAGGGCAGGAACTGCCATTTCGAGGCGAACTCCTCGCCGATCGCGAAGGGGACGTCGACCATCCGCCGCAGCGCCTCATAGGCCTCAGGCGTCTCGTCGCGGATCGGCTCCTCGAGGAAGTCGAGCGTGCCGGACGGCATCTTCTGGCAGAAGCTCGCGGCTTCGGCGACGGAGAGGCGGTGGTGATAGTCGACGCCGAGCACGACATCGCCGCCCAGTTCCTCGCGGGCCTTGACGCACCATTTTGCGGTCGTCGCGATATGCTCGCGCGGCTCATAGACATGCGGGTTGCCGTGACCCGAGGGCGACAGGCGCATGGCGACCCAGCCGGCGGCGACCAACTCCTTAGCCTGTTCGATCATCGCCTCGCCGGGCGCGGCCGACGTCGAGGCGAAGGTCGGGATGCGGTCGCGCTGCTTGCCGCCGAGAAGCTGATGGACCGGCACGCCAAGCGCCTTGCCGAGGATATCGTAGAGCGCGATGTCGATGGCCGAGATCGCCGCCTGCAGCACGCGGCCGCCCTCGAAATATTGGCTGCGATACATCTCCTGCCAGAGCCCGCCGATCCGGAACGGGTCGCGGCCGATCAGGAACTCGCGATAATGTTCGAGAGCCCCGACCACGGCCTTCTCACGCCCTGAAAGGCCGCTCTCGCCCCAGCCGAACACGCCATCGTCGGTTTCGATCTTGACCAGGAGCTGGTTGCGCGTGCCGACCCAGACCGGATAGGCGCGGATTTCCGTGATCTTCATGATGGTCCCGTCCGGGGTTGCGAGGATATTCAGCCGTTCTTCAACGGGTTCAACTTCCGCCATTCTTCATATTCCGGGCGCGCGGCGTCGGAGAGCGGGTAATAGCGCTGCAGCGAACCGCCCTGGAGAAGCATGGCTTTGGAGAAGTCCTCCCAGTCGTGATGCGTGCCGGCATGTTCCAGCACCTGGTAGCCGAGCGCGGCGGGAACGACGCAGGCGCCATCATCATCGGCGACGATGATGTCGCCCGGCATCACGGTGACGCCGCCGCAGGCGATCGGCGTGTTGACGGCGAAGGGCATCAGCTTGGTCTGGGTGTGGAAGTTCGGCGTCACGCCGCGCAGCCAGTAGCCGAGATCGATCTCCTTGGCATGCGGGAAGTCGCGGATGCAGCCGTCGATGACGACGCCGGCGCCGCCGCGGCCCTTGAAATAGGTCAGCATCATCTCGCCGAAGATGCCCGAGCGCATGTCGCCGCGCGCATCGACGACGACGATGTCGCCCGGCTGCGTGTGATAGAGCACATGGCGGTGCAGCTGCTTCTCGGGGTCGAGATATTCGCCGTCGCCATAGAGGTCTTCGCGCTTCGGCATGAACTGCAGCGTCAGCGCCGGCCCCGCCACGGCGCGGCCGGGCGTCCAGGCGACGGGGCCTTCGATGAAGGTGTCGCGCACGCCCATGTGATGCAGCGTGCTGCAGGCCGTCGCGCAGCCGAGCGCCTGCAGCCTCTCAACCAGCTCGCGTGGCGGCCGTACGATGTCCTTCGTCTCGATCATGGTCACTTCCTCCAAACCTTTTGTCGTGGGTGCGCGGCGCTACCAGTGCCAGATCGTGCCGTCTTCGAGCCGGTTGACCGGCAGATAGGCGCGCTCATAGGGGTGTTTCGCCGCGAGATCTTCGTCGATGTCGACGCCATGGCCCGGTGCCTCGCCCGGATGCAGATAGCCGCCATCCTGCCGCCAGGCATGCGGGAACACCTCGTGCATCAGCGGCGTGTAGCCGGAGAACTCCTGGATGCCGAAATTCGGGACCCAGAGATCGATATGGACATTGGCGCCCATCGCGACGGGCGAGACGTCCATCGGCCCGTGGCAGGCCGTGCGGATGTGATAGACGGACGCGAAATCGAAGATGCGCCGGAGACCGGTGACGCCGCCGGCATGCACGCTGGTGGCGCGGATATAATCGATGAGTTGCTCCTCCATCAGGAGCTTGGCGTCCCAGATCGTGTTGAACACCTCGCCGAGCGCGATCGGCGTCGTCGTGTGCTGGCGGATGAGGCGGTAGCCTTCCTGCAATTCCGCCGGCACCGGATCTTCCAGCCAGAACAGGCGATAGGGCTCGAGATCCTTGCCGAGCCGCGCCGCCTCGATCGGCGTCAGGCGGTGATGCGTGTCATGCAGGAGATGCGGCTCGTCGCCATAGGTATCGCGCAGCTTCTGGAACAGCTTCGGAATGTGGACCATGTATTTCGAGGTCGACCACACCTCCTCGTTCGGCAGCGTGTCGACCATGCCGCCGGTGCCTTGGAGCGACCCCTTGCCAGTGCCGTAGATCGCCGGCAGGCCGGGGATGCCGACCTGGGCGCGGATCGCGGCATAGCCTTCCTCGCGCTTCTTGCCGACGGCTTCGACTGCTTCCTCGATCGTCATGCCCTGGGCATGGGAATAGACCATCACCTTCTCGCGCGAGGCGCCGCCGAGCAGCTGGTAGAGCGGCATGTTCGCCGCCTTGCCCTTGATGTCCCACAGCGCCATGTCGACAGCGGAGATCGCCGCCATGGTGATCGGGCCGCGCCGCCAATAGGCGCCCCGATAGAGATATTGCCAGATATCCTCGATCCGCGCGGGATCGCGGCCGATCAAGAGCGGCGCGACATGGTCCTGCAGATAGCTGACGACTGCGAGCTCGCGGCCGTTCACCGTGCCGTCGCCGATACCGTAGAGTCCTTCGTCCGTCATGATCTTGACGGTGACGAAATTGCGCCCGGGCGAGCAGACGATGACTTTGACGTCGGTAATCTTCATCGAAATGGACCTTGCGAGAGCGGGCCGTCAGGGGAGGTCGTGGCGCCAGCCGAGCATGCGTTCGGCCTTGGCTGACGAGAAGAAGCTGCGCGTTCCCGAGAGATCGCCATGGATCGGCAGTCCCGGAAAGAAGCGCTCCGCGAGTTCGAGCGTCGGGATGTCCATCACCGTGTCGGGCGCCGCGATGTAGAAGACCTCATGCCCTGTGAATGGTGCATCGAGCGCGTCGAGACAGGCGCGCGCCGCAGCGCTCGTCAGCGTATAGGCCCAGAGATGCTTGGCCTTTTCCGCCGTCGCCTCGCCGTAGAATTCGACGGCGCGGGCGCGGTCGTCGACGACGAGGTGGAAGCGCATGCTGGCGATGCGGATATTCTCGTACCGGCGGGCAAAGCTGTCGGCCTGCTGCTCGCAGATCCATTTCGACAGGCTATAGGGCTCCTCGACCGAGGTCGGGTGCAGTTCGTCGATCGGGAAATATTCGAAATGCGGTTCGCGGCTGAAGGAGAGGCCGATCGCATTGACGCTCGAGGCCTGGACGATCCTGAAGATGCCGACCTCGACCGCCGCGCGCAGGGCATTGTAGCTACCGACGACATTGTTGTTGTGGATGATATGGTCGGCATGGCGGCCGGGCGCCGGGATCGCGGCCATATGCACGAGATCCTGGCAGCCCCTGAAGGCCTCGACCAGCGCGTCATAATCGGCAACGTCGGCAACGACGAAGCGCAGATGCGGGTTCGGATGCGGTTCTTTCGGCGCGACGCGGTCGATCGCGACGACATGATGGCCGCGGCGAAGCGCTTCCTCGACGATGGCGCTGCCGATCCGGCCGGTAGCGCCGGTTACCGCGATGGTCCGCGGCGGCTTTTCTGTGCCTACGGTTCCGGTGTTGTCGATGTCGGTCATGGCTGCGCTCCGGCGCTCAAGATGCGTAGACGGCCTGATGCAGGCCGCGGATATAGCCGATGGCGTAGAGCCGCCCAAAGGCCGAGTAGCCGGCATTGTCGTTGCTGTCGCCCTCGACCGTCGGCACATGGTCAGGCCGCAGAACGCCGTCAAAGCCGATGTCGCGATAGGCCTTCATGCAGGCGAGCATGTCGGTCTTGCCGGCATCGTGCCATGTCTCCTCGAAGGCCGAGGGCGTGCCGCGGACATCACGGAAATGCACGAAGGAGATTGTCTTGCCGAACTTGCGGATGGCGGCCGGCAGGTCGTCCGTCATCAGCGTGAAGTTGCCCTGGCAGAGCGTGATCGTGTTCATCGGGCTCGGGGCGAGCTCGATCAGACGCTGATAATTGTCGATCGACCGCATGATCCGGCCGACGCCGCGGATCGGCGACAGCGGCGGGTCGTCCGGATGCATGGAGATCTTGACGCCCGCCTTCTCAGCGACAGGCAGCACCTGCTTCAGGAAATAGTCGAGATGCGTCCAGAGCGCTTCCTCGTCGATCGGCGGCTGATCGGTCAGGTCAGCCGGCACATCGGCAGCATTGAAGCTCGTCACGACCGATCCGCCGCGCGACGGTGTCGCAAGATTGGTGCGGACCCAGTTGAAGTCGGTCATCCACTCGTAGCACCAGACGGGAATGCCGAGCCGGCCCATATTGGTCAGGAGGCGGCAGACGGTCTCGATCTCCGCGTCGCGGCCCGGGAGCCCGCGCTTCGCCTTGTTGAGCGGCGGCCGCGCCTCGATGACCACGAGCTTGAAGCCACCGGCCTCGTAGCGCTGCTTCAGCCGCTGCAGCGGCGCATAGTCCCACGGCGCTTCGCCTTCGAGGAGATCCTCTGGCGGCAACCCGCCGACGGCGAGGGTGACGCCGGCCTGCTGCGCCAGCCGCCAGACCGGTGTCGGCGTCGGGCTGATGAATTCAGCGATTTCGAGCATTCGCAGGATATTCCCATGATCGGGCCGATCGCGGACCGGCTGTGACGGATGCGCTGGCGCGCATGTGGAGGGGTCAGACGGGCAGGAGTTCGGAAAGCGCCGCCTTGGCGATTTCGGGGCGCTTCTCGTGCAGGAAGCAGGACGCGGCATGGCGTTCGTCGATGCGGAAAAGCGGCGGATCCTCTTTGCAGATCTCCATCGCCATCGGGCAGCGCGACCGGAAGCGGCAGCCATCATTGCTGCCGCCGGCCTCGCGCGCCTTGATCGGCTGCGCACCCCAGCGCTGGTCGAGATTGGGCCAAGGGATCGAATCGACCAGAAGCTGCGTATAGGGATGCTGCGGATCGGTGATCACACGGTCGACATCGCCCGCTTCCATGACCGAACCGCGATAGAGCACGATGATCGATTTCGCGATGTGATAGGCGGTCGTCAGGTCATGCGTGATGTAGATGATCGAGACGCCATGGTCGCGCTGCAGGTTGCGCAGCGTCTCGAGGATCGTCGCGCGGAGCGAGGCGTCGACCATCGAGACGGGCTCGTCGGCGATGAGCAGGCGTGGCTTCAGCAACAGAGCCCGCGCGACATTGATGCGCTGGCGCTGGCCACCCGAAAGCTGGTGCGGAAAGCGTCCCAGAATGTCCTCGGGGCGGAGGCCGACCGCGGTCAGAGCCTCTTCCATCTTGTTGCGGGCATCGGCCTTCGACTTGGCGAGGCCGAAGCGCTTGATCGGAACCGTCAACAGGTGGTCGACCGGATAGAACGGATTGAAGACCGCGAACGGATCCTGGAACACCGCCTGGACCTCGCGCCGATAGGCCATCTTCTCCGCGCCATGCAGCGAGGCGATGTTCTTGCCGCGATAGATGATCTGTCCCGCCGAGGCGGTGATGAACCCAAGCAGCAGCATGGCGAGCGTCGTCTTGCCGCTGCCGCTCTCGCCAGCGACCGTGAGGATCGTCGGCTCGTCCTCCTTCAGCGTCAGCGAGAAATTGCGCAGGGCGATGGTCGAATGGGCGTTGATGATGCCGTGCGAATAGACCTTCGAGACATTCTCGAGCCGCAGCAGATCGGCCATGTCATGCTTCTCCGTCATAGAGATGGCAGGTCACGCGCCTGCCGCCGGGCAGGACCTGCTGCTGGGGCCGGATCGTGCTGCAATGGGGCATCGCGCTCTCGCAGCGCGGATGGAAGGCGCAGCCGCTGGGCAGCCGCAGGAGCGATGGCGCAAGTCCGGGAATGCCCTGAAAGACGCCCTTGTTGCCGAGGCTCGGCAGGCTGGAGATCAGCGCCCGCGAATAGGGATGCTTCGGGTCGGTGAACATCTCGCGGACCGTGCTGACCTCGACGAGGCGGCCGGCATACATCACCGCAACCTTGTCGACGAACTGCGCCATCAGGCCCATGTCGTGACCGATCAGGATGACGGCCGCGTTGATCGCCTTCTGGACGTTGTCGATCGTCTCCATCACCTGCCGCTGGGTGACCACATCGAGCGCGCTGGTCGGCTCGTCGGCTATGATCACATGCGGATCGAGCAGGATGCCGATCGCGATGCAGACCCGCTGCTTCATGCCGCCCGAGAGCTCATGGGCATACATGCGGAAGACGCCGGCATCGAGATCGACCGATTGCAGCGCGCGCTTGCAGCGGGCCTCGATCGCAGCGCGGCCCTCGCGCGGCAGATGCGATTTCACGGCGTCGATCATCTGCGCGCCGATCCGCATCACCGGGTTCAGCGAGTTCATCGCGCCTTGCGGGATATAGGCGATGCGCGAGAGCCGGGCCTTGCGCATGTCCTCGGCGTCGAGCGCCATCAGATCGCCACCGCCGACGACCACGGAGCCGCCTTCGATGCGACCTGGCGCCTTGATCATGCGCATCATGGCGAGCGCCAGTGTGCTCTTGCCGGAGCCCGACTCGCCGACCATGCCGAGCTTCTCACCGGAATTCAGCGTGAAGCTGACATCGTCGAGCGCCTTGGCGCGGCCGCTATCTGTGTAATAGGTGACCTCCAGATTGCTGACGCGAAGAATGGGGCCGTCGCCTGCGGCATGACGCGGACCGAGCCCGGCCGATGGCCGCGCAGGAGCCGTTGCGAGCATTTCGTTCATCTGCGTCACTCCGACCTGCGCACGCGGGGATTGGCGAGTTCGTCGAGGCCCATATTGATGAGGGCCAGCGAGCCGAGGATGAGGATCATCGCGATCGAGGGAATGATCGGCCACCACCACCAGCCATTGAAGAAGGCGCCCTGCGACTGCGCGGCCCAGATGATGTTGCCGAGCAGCGGCTCGCGCAGCGGCCCGAGGCCGAGCACCGCCAGATAGAAGGCGGCGAACACCGCCGAGAAGACCTGCGCCACGAAAGCCGCCGCGATGAACGGCAACAGGCAGGGCAGGATCTCCTTGAAGATGATGCCGAGATCGCTGACGCCCGAAAGCTTGGCGACGGCGACGAACTGCCGTTCCTTCATCGTCAGCACCTGCGCGCGGATCACCAGGGTCGGGCCCATCCAGGCGAGGAGCACGACGATCAGCGCCATGGTGACGATCGTGACGTCGCGCTTGTCGAGCGAGCCGGCGATGACGACCTGGATCAGCAGGACCGGGATCGGCGTCAGGATCTGGCAGACCGTGCGGATGGTCGCGTCGATCCATTTGCCGAAATAGGCGGATATGAAGCCGAGCACGACGCCAATCAGCGTGCCGAGGCCGCCGGCGAACACGCCGATGAAGGCGGTCTGCCACATGCCTACCACCATCGCGGCGAGCAGGTTGCGGCCGAAGAAGTCCGTGCCGAACGGGTATTTCCAGGACGGCGGCTTCTTGGCCGCGACCGACAGCGGATAGGCCTGCTTGAGATCGACCGTCATGAGACCGATGACGGTGAAGGCGACGAGCCCGAGCAGGATGGCGACGCCGAGGGCAAGGCCCTTGTTGCGGCGCAGATAGCGGAGGAGGAGGACGAGGCGGCCAGGCCGCTCGATCCGCTTTTCAATCGGGGGCGACAGCGCGACGGTCGACATGCGTTTCGCTCCTTATGAACTGCGGACGCGAGGGTCGAGCAGGGGATAGATGAACTCGACGATCGTCATCAGCACCGCGACGGCGATGGTGATGAACAACACGATGCCGTAGATCGTCGGGAAGTCGTTGGCGCGGATGGCGAGATTGAGCATCGTCCCGATGCCGGGAAGCCCGAACAGGCCTTCGACGATGATCGCCGACGTCACCATCGTGCCGAGCGCCAGGGCAAGGCCCGTGACCTGTGGCAGCATGGCGTTGCGCAGGTAATAATCGCGGAAGATCCGGCCGCCGGTCAGCCCCTTGTGCTCGGCGAAATTGACATAGTCCTCGCCCTGGATCGTCACGCCCATGCCGCGCATCGAGAGCACCCAGCCGCCGACCGAACCGAAGATCAGGGCCAGCGCCGGCAGGATCTGGTGCTGCATCAGGTCGAAGAAGAAGGTCCAGGTCCAGGTCGGCACCACGCCGACCGAATAGGCGCCGCCAAGCGGCAGCCATTTGAGGCGGAAGCCGATGAAGAACAGCAGCAGGATGCCCATGATGACCGGCGGCACGCCCGTCAGGAGAATGAAGGGGGTGGCGAAGGCGCGCAGCCAGTGCGGCGCGCGCGGCCAGGCGGCGACGGCGCCGAGCAGATTGCCGATGATGAAGGAAAGGATGGTCGTGACGAGCAGGAGGCCGAGCGTCCAGGGCAGCGACTGCGCGATGAGCTCGGCGACCGTGGTCGGATAACGGTAGAGCGAATAGCCGAAATCGAGATGCAGGATATTGCCGAGATAGGTCCAGTACTGCTCGTAGAGCGGCCGGTCGAGGCCGAACTGCTGGTTCATCGAGGCGATGATCTTCTCGAGGTCGGCCGGCGAGAAGCCGCCGGTCCGCGCAAGCTCGCCAAACCGCTCGCGCAGCGCGTTGCGATTGGACAGGCGCGGAATGAAGAAGACGATGGTCGAGGCGGCCCATATCACCAGGACGAGGAAGAGCAGCCGCTTAATGACGAGTTTGAGGCTCACGTGAAGATCCTGACGTCGCTTGCCGTGTCGTTTGCGGTGGAGGCGGTGCGCGCCACGCGGCGCGCACCTTCTTCGCAAAGCGGACAGTGATCCGCGGCTCCTGCGCCTATTGCGCGCCGGAGGGCTGGAGACCGGTGATCACCAGGAGGCCGGTATGGGCCCAGAACGCGCCGTTGGTGCCTTGAGCGACGTTCGTGGAGCTCGGCCAGTTCTTCCAGTAGTGGTTGTTGTAGGGAATGCGATGCAGCCACTGGATGACCGGCACGTCGATCGTGTCGCGCCAGTAGATGCCGAGAGCCTTCGCGGCGCCTTCCTGGAACTTCGGATCGTCAGAACCGAGCGGCGAGATCTCGTCGAGGATCTTGTCGAACTCGGGGTTCTTGTAGCGCGAGAAGCGGTTGTTGCCCGCGGCCGAGCCGATCGACTCGCTGTACTTGCCGTGGAACAGGTTCAGCGCCTCGAAGGGGTCGTAGAGGCTCGCGCCATGGCCGAAGAGATAGAGGCCGGCCTTGCCGTCGACCATGTTCTGGTAGGCGTCGGTGCCGAAATTGACATTCGAGTCGAAACCCGCCTGCCGCAGCATTTCCGCCAGCACCGGGGCGATGTCGCCATGGATGGTCTCGAAGGCCTGGATCGTGGCGTCGAACGTCTTGCCGTCCTTCTCCCACAGTCCGTCGCCATTCTTGGTCCAGCCCTCCTCGGTCATGAGCTTGGCGCTCTCTTCCGGGTCGAACTTGCCGGGCTCATACTTGGCGGCTTCCGCCTTCACCGCGTCCGAATCGGCGAACTTCTGCAGGTTCGGATAGAGCGGGAAGGGATAGATCGTCGCGATCTTGGCGCCGTCATAGAGGACTTCGTTGATGCGGTCGCGGTCGATGGCGAGGCTGATCGCCTTGCGGATCTTGGGATCGTTATAGGGCGCGAGCTGGGTGTTCATCCAGAGCGAGTTGGGCCACCAGTCGAGATAGCCATAGGGCGACTCGGTGCCGGTCCAGGACTGCACGTCCTTGTTCTGCTCAAGGATGTTGCCGATGACCTGCGCGCGCATGTCGACCGAGCTATCGAATTCGTTGTTCACGATCCGCTGAGCCACGGTGTCGATCGGCTGGTTCAGGATGTTAACGATCACGACGCGCTTGACCGCAGGTTCGGCGGCGCGGCCGGCCTTGACCGCCCACCAGTCGGGCCGAAGGTCGAGGATCTTCTGGTTCGCATTCCAGGCGACGACATCATAGGGGCCGGAATGCGGGATCTGGTCGAGGCCAACGGCTGCGGTGGGATTGGACTGCGCCGATTCCCATTCCGCCGGCACGATCGGCAGGCCGGTATCGAACTTCTCGGTCAGCACTTCGAACTTGAAGCGCGGCGCCGGCTGCTTGAACTTCACTTCGACCGTCAGGTCGTCTTTCGCCGTGACGCTGTCGACGAACTGGTCGAAATGGGCGTGGTAGGGCAGCGTCTCATACTTCATCTGCCCTTCGAACGTGTAGACGACGTCCTTGGCCGTCACCGGCTTGCCGTCGCTCCACTTCGCGTCCTTGTTCAGCTTGATCTCGAGCGCGGTGAAATCAGGCTTCGTATATTCCATGCTGTCGGCGAGCCACGGAATGAACTGGCCGCCATCCTTGAAGATGCCGAAATACATCAGCGGCTCGAACAGCAGGTTGTTGCCTTCCTGATGCGTGTAGCCCGGCAGCACCCACGGATTGGTGGTGCCGATCGAGGTGCCGCCCGAAACGCCCCAGGCGAGATTGAGCGTCTGGTTGCGCGGAACGGTGGGCAGCGGGCCCTTCGGAACGATTTCCTGCGCCGCCGGCAAGCCGGGGCTTTCGGCATACGACGCGGCCGGCGCAAGAAACGCCGCCGCTGCCAGCGCAATGCCGGCAAGTTTTGTCAGTTTGACCATATGATAAAACTCCTCCCTGAGCTGTTTGACTGAAGCAAATGCAGTGATCTGCTTCCGCTTGGCGCCGATCAGGCGCAGTTGACCGCTTCCCTCCTCACGACAACAACGAAATCAGAAAGGCGATGTCCCCTTTGGGATCTTGTTCGCCCGCTCGGATCTGGTCGCGACAGCACGCTCTTCAGTGAGGCGTGGTGTCGAAGCTTCGGACAGTTGCCGCGGGCGTGGCAGAGCACGTCAACCAGCGTCACGGCGATGAATGCTCGACACATGGATCTCCCTGACGCGGCGAATAAGTATTCGTGGCCGCGCTCAATAGAAATCCATTGCGCTATAGGCGCACTGTCAAGCTTGTCTGTCTTTCCTTCCCTCGCGATATTGCCCATTTGAAAGCAATCCGCTTATTGTCTATTGTTTCCAATAGGGTTACGTCACTTTGACAACTCGGTCAATCGCGAAACGTACGTCCGAGCGGCTCTTTCCTGCGCTGGATATCCCCCAAGCCTTGTCGATGAAATGGAGAAGAACGATGTCGAAACCCGCGATGCGCATTGCCGTGGGCCAGTTCCATGAGCTCACGGACGAGAAGCTGCGCTTTGCGGCGCAGATCGGCGTCAAAGGCATCCAGATGAACAACCCGACGCTGCCGGGCGATCTCTTCTGGGAAGAGGCCGACATTCGCCGTCTCGTCGAGAAGGTCGAAGCGGCGGGGCTGGTCTTCGAGGCGATCGAGAATGTCCCGACCCATTTCTACAACAAGGCCATGCTTGGGCTGCCGGGGCGTGACGAGCAGATCGAGAACTATTGCCGCACGTTGAGGAATGTCGGCCGCGCCGGCGTGCCGATCCTCGGCCTGCATTTCATGCCGAATTCGGTCTGGCGGACCGATCGGCGCGCGCCCGGCCGCGGCGGCGCCGGCAATACGCGCTTCGAAATGGCGAAGGTCGAGGCGGCGGGCAAGGACGACTGGCGCGCCTTCATGCCGACGACGCTCGGACGTCCGGATTCGATGCCGGTCTTCGACGAGGCCGACGGCATCGTCACCGCCGAGATGATGTGGGCGAACTACTTCTACTTCATGGATGCGGTGCTGCCTGTCGCGGCCGAGGCGGGGGTGAAGATCGCGCTGCATCCGGACGATCCGCCCGTGCCGATGCTGGGCGGCGTCGCCCGCATCTTCAAGGACACGGCTGACTTCAAGCGTGCCTATGCCCGCTATGCCGACAGCCCCGCCTGGGGCCTCGATCTCTGCCTCGGCTGCTGCTCCGAAATGCCCGGCGGCGCCGACAATGTGCGCGAGATGATCCGCTTCTTCGGGCCGAAGGGCATGATCTTCTACGTTCACTTCCGCGATGTGCAGGGCACGGTGCCGGATTTCACCGAATGCTTCATCGGCGAGGGCAATTTCGATCCGGCCGAGATCATGACGCTGCTGCATGCGAGCGGCTTCACCGGCTTCCTGCTCGATGACCACGTGCCGCAGATGGACGGGGACACGAGCTGGAATCATCGCGGCCGCGCGCATGCGATCGGCTACATGCAGGGTCTCCTCAGCATGGCCGAGCGCGCCGCCGCCTGAAACAGGCGCGGCCTTCTCAGTCGAAGAAGGCCGCGTCATCTTCATGGAGATAATTCCTGGCGGCGTCCGCATTGATGTCGAGGCCGAGCCCTGGCGCTTGCAGGAGATCGATCATGCTGTCGGTGACGATCCTTTCGGGCAGGCCCTCGACGAGGTCGTGCCACCACGGATCCGAAGCGCTCGGATACTCGAAGGCGATGTAGTTTGCCGGCAAAGTCGCAGCGACATTGATCAGCGCGCCGAGGCCGAGCAGGCCATTGGCGGTGCCGTGTGGCGCCATCAGGATCGAGTGCATCTGCGCGTGCTCGGCGATCCATTTGAGCTCGGCGATGCCGCCGACATCGGCTGGGTCGGGGCCGACGACATTGACCGCCTGCGTCTCGATCAATTCCTTGAAATTGTTGCGTAGATAGATCTGCTCGCCGGTGTGGATCGGCGTGGATGTCGATGTCGTCAATTCGCGATAGAGCTGCGGATTGACCCAGGGCGTGTAGTCGCCCGTCAGCATGTCCTCGAGCCACATGAGGTTGTATTTCTCGACCGCGCGGGCAAAGCGGATCGCGTCGGGCAGCATCCAGCCGGGGCCACAATCGAGCGCCAGGCTCACCTTGTCGCCGAGCACTTCCTTCATCGCTGCGACGCAGTCGAGCATATGGTTGAAGCCACGCTCGCTGATGAGGCCGGTATCCATCGCGCCGTGGAAGTTGCTGTTCTGCGGAATGCCGTAATGGAAATCCGGGAAGTCGCGCTTCATGGACGAATGGAAGCTGATGCCCTGCTTCACCATGAAGAAGTTTTCGGGCTGCTCCATCATCCACTTGCATTCGGCGGCATAGTCCTCGGGGCGGGTGCCCGTCATCGGCCGCCGGACCGAGCCGTTATAGACGCGGACCTTGTCGCGCACCTTGCCGCCAAGGAGCTTGTAGACGGGCACATTGGCCGCCTTGCCGGCGATGTCCCACAAAGCGTGCTCGATGGCGCTCACCGCGGCGCCATAGGGCTTGAAGCTGCCGCGCTGGCGGATCTTCAGCATGCAGCGCTCGACGTCGGTCGGATCCTCGCCGATCAGCGCCTCGCGAAACTGCAGCACGAACGGCTTCAGATAGGGCTTGGTCCATTCGACCTCGCCAAGCCCGTGCAGGCCCTCGTCGGTCGTGATGCGGACAATCGGATGGCGGCCGATAACCGCGCATTTCACGTCTTTGATTTTCATGGATGTCTTTCGCGCTGAGCGTGCCTCTGGACGGAGGCAGCGGTTCAGTCGTCCTCATGTCCTCGGAAGTCGGCGCCGACGCGCAGTTCATTCCACTCGGTGGTGTCGTTGAAATAGCTGGCAGTCTTGCGCAGGTTCTCGCGGATCACGTCCTCGTTGAGGTCGATACCGAGACCCGGCGCATCCGGGACGGTCACATAGCCGTCGGCCATGTAGTCGGCGTCGAGACCCTTCACGAGATCGCGGAAGAACGGCAGGTCGAGGCCATGATGCTCGACGGCGACGAGGCTTGCGATCGATGCGCCGAGATGAACATTGGCCATGAAGCCGACCGGCGAGCAGCAAGCATGCAGCGCGGTCGGAATGCCGTAGCGCTCGGCATGGTCGGCGATGCGCTTGGTCTCGGAAAGACCGCCTGAGGACAGCATGTCGGGATGGATGATGTCGAAGGCGCGCGTCTCGATCGCCTCGCGGAAGCCCTCGAAGAGATAGAGGTCTTCACCGGCCGCGACCGGCGTCAGCAGCGCATCGGCCACCTTCTTGTGACCGGCGATGTCGCGCCAGGGCATGACATCCTCGATCCAGGCGAGATTATAGGGCTCGATCGCCCTGCCGATGCGGATCGCCTCGTCGGCGGTGACGTAGCCTTCGCCGAAATGATCGGTGCAGAGCGAGATCTCGTCGCCGACAGCCGCGCGGACCGCGCCGCAGATTTCGGCGGCAAGTTCCACGCCGCGCTCGCTGATGCGCGGGCCGGCACCCCGACCGGGCACATACCATTGATTATATTGATGATATTCATGCTTGGTCGCGCTGCCGACCAGCGCGCCCGGCGTCTTCTCGAACAGCCGCGCCGGCAGGTCGAACTTGATGAAGGTGAGGCCAAGCGCCTTGCGCTTCATCACGACCTCGACATAGCCCTCCGGCGTCTGGTTGCGCGGCGCAGGCGTGTCGCCATAGAGCCGCACCTTGTCGCGATATTTTCCGCCGAGCAGCTGGTAGCAGGGGATGCCATAGACCTTGCCGACGAGATCCATCAGCGCGATCTCGATGCCGCAGACGCCGCCGGCCTCGCGGCTGTCGCCGCCATAGCGTTTGATCGACTTGAAGAGATAGTCGACATTGCACGGGTTCTGGCCGATCAGCAGATGCTTGAGGCGGAGCGCCGTATCGGGATGGGCGCCGTCGCGCACTTCGCCAAGGCCATAGATGCCCTGGTTCGTATCGATCCTCAGAATCGGATAATAGCCGTGACCGACGATCGTCGCCACGCGGACATCTGTAATCCGAAGCTTCGATGGCTGCGAGGCCGTACGAATACCGTTCTCGACGCTCTCGACTAGCTCCAGGGGCTCTGACGCAATGGACAAGACATTCCCTCCATAGGATTCATCATGGTGGTTATTCCACCTTGTCTTTATGGATATTGTGCCGGGATGCGCGCATCTGCTCGATGATGTGCCTGCCGGATCCTTCGACATGCCGCGCGATGATTGCTGCAGCGGCCTGATCGTCGTGTGCCTTGATCGCCTCGAGCACTTCGGCGTGCTCCCGCATGACGGCGGCCTGGCGGCCGAGCGAGGTCCGATGCCGGCGGCTGATCGCGCGCAGAATCTCGCGATGCTTCCACCAGAGATCGACGGCGTGGCGGTTGTAGTGGCGCTGATACATCGTGTGATGGAACTGCGTATCGAGCAGGCCGTGGCGGATCGGGTCGGCGTAGTTCAGCTCGACCATTTCGGCGTGCAACGCTTCGAGCGCTGCGATATCGGGGTCGGTGGCGATACCGACGAACCAGCGCGTCAAGGCCGGCTCGATCAGCACCTCGATCTCATAGATGTCGCGAATGAACTCCTCGTCGATCGGTCGCACGCGCGCGCCGCGGTTCTGCGCCATCACGACGAAGCCTTCGCCGCGGAGTTGCTGCAGGGCCTCGCGCACGGGGTTGGTTGACGTGCCGTGCTGAGCGGCCAGATCGGCGACGATCAGGCGGGCATTCGCGGGCAGGCGGCCGGAGATGATGTCCTCGCGGATCGCCTCATAGACGGAGGTTTCGCGGTCGAGCGGCTGGAACAGCGGTGCATCGAGGCTGGCAAGCGTATTCATCGACCGGCTTCGTATGTCCCAAGGTCCGCGCTTCGGCAGCTTAGCGCACAATGCAATTCATTTCGTGTACGATTTCTAGCGGAGTCGAGCGTAGCCGTCGAGTCCTTGCTCACGATTTCGGAAAGGATGGACGATGATCGGCGTGGCGCTGCCAACTGGCCGGGCGAGCGCGGATTCTCAGTCGCTACCGCGCGGTCGGTGCCTTGGCGCGGGCAGGGCGTGGTGCGCTATTCAGCGCGGCCGCCGCACGGACGAGGGCCTTGAAGGCTTCATCGTCGATCGTGTCGCCGGCGCGGATATCGATCGCCCGGCGCGTGTTGCCGGTGAGGCTGGCATTGAAGAGCCCCGAGGGGTCCGGCAGCGATGCGCCCTTGGCGAAGGTCAGCTTCACGACCTCCTTGTAGGTTTCCCCGGTGCAGATGATGCCGGCATGCGACCAGACCGGCACACCGCGCCATTTCCATTCCTCGATGATGCCGGGCTCGGCCGCGCGAATCAGCATGCGCATATGCGCGAGGCGTTCGCCGCGCCAATCGCCGAGTTCGCTGATGCGCTGGTCGATCAGCCGCGACGCCTCGCCGCTGTCCCCATCAACCTTGCTCGTCATCGGAGGTCAGGCGCTCGTGCTCAGATAGGCGAATGTCACGCCGTCGGACGCATCCGCAAGCTCGAGATCGCTCGCTGTCCAGGTCTCCACCGGCGTCTCCTTGACGTTGCGCGTGTCGACGCGCCGGACGAGGTCGAAGCCGTCATCCTCTCCGGCAATCATCACCTCGGCATCGGGCAGGTTGAGGGCTTCGAGCCTCGCGATGAGTTCCTTGACGGTCATGATGGTCTCTCTTGCTGGTTCGTGGCGGTGATGCGGGTCGCGCGGCCAAGTGTCGGGCCGCTTCTGCCCGCAGTCAACGCGGCAACGCCATCCGACGAGGACCGGTCAACCGGCCGACGCGGCGGTGAAGACGGCCAATTGGTCGTCGAAGGCGCGCTTGAAGGCCGGCCGCGCTTCGCCGCGCGCAACATAGGCAAGGAGCCTCGGATAGTCTTCCAGCAGGCCGGAGCCGTTCAGCCTGCGCACCACCGTTGCCATCATCAGATCGCCGGCACTGAAATCGCCGTCGAGCCATTCGGCGTCGCCGAGGCGCAGGGAGAGTTCGTTGAGCCGAACACGAATCCGATCCTCGACGAGCGGCAGGCGCTGCGCATACCAGGGCTCGGCGCGCTCGACGATCTTTGCGTAGGTGAGATCAAGGATCGGCGGCTCCATGGTGCTGAGGGCGGCGAACATCCATGTGATCGCCCGCGCCCGGGCCATCGCATCGCCCGGCAGCAACCCGTGATGACGCTCCGCGATATGCAGCACGATCGCGCCGGATTCGAAAAGCGCGAGGCCGTCCTCCTCATAGGTCGGAATCTGACCGAAGGGATGAAGTGCGCGATGGGCCGGCTCCTTCATGTCGGTGAAAGAGACGAGGCGCACCTCATAGGGCTGCCCGACCTCTTCGAGCGCCCAGCGAACCCGCATGTCGCGCGCCTGTCCGCGGCCGCGGTCGGGAGATTTTTCAAAGGCTGTGATGACGGGGGGCATGCCGAAGCTCCGTTTGCTGGAGGGACGCTGTCGAGGATGCTGCTATGACGGCCAGGCCTCGCGGGGCCGAAAGCGCCGGTTCGCAGCTTCTTTCTCTAGAACGAACCAGCAGGGCGGATGCCGACATCGCGCCTTGATCGACAGAGCCGGCTTTGCCGCATTGTGCCGGGCGTCCTTCTCGACACTGTGGCTGCATGAATCCTGCCCGCTCACGGTCCTGGTCATCAACGAGAAAGGAAGCGAAGCTCCCGCCGAGAGCGGTGTTCATAGGGCTGCAAAACGTTTTGCGAATCGGTTTGCAAAACGTTTTATCCATGCTATGCCCTCGGTCATGGTGAAGATCACGGAAGTCGCAAAAAGGGCTGGGGTGTCGTTGACGACGGTTTCGCACGTCATCAACCATCGTGACCGCGTGTCGGCCGCCTTGCGGGAGCGGGTCGAACAGGCGATCGCCGATCTCGGCTATATTCCGAACCGTCAGGCGCAGAGCCTCAGGACCGGGCGGACCAATGTCATCGCCCTGATGATTCCGGACATCTGCAACCCGTTTTATACGCAGCTGGTTCGGGCGATCCAGACGAGCTCGGATCTCACGGGCGTCGATACCCTGATCTACAATACCGATGTTCCCGGCGGTCATTCGGAAGATCACGGCAAGCACTATCTGCAGCAGATCAAGCGCAGGGGCGTCGACGGGCTCATCGTCGCGGATGCCGCGTTGCACCGTATCCAGCATGAACTGCGCGATGTCGCGGTTCCCACTGTCTTCATCGGCAATTTGCCAAGCCGGGTGGTCGACAGTATCGAGCAGGATGGGTTCAAGAGCGCTTATCGCATGGGGCAGTACCTGATCTCGAAGGGGCATCGCCGGATCGCCCATGTCACGGGCCCGTCTTTCTTCAACATGTCGATGCTCCGCCAGAACGGCTTCGAGCGCGCCTTGGCCGATGCCGGCCTTCCGATGGATGACAGGCTGCGCTTCGAAGGCTCGTTCCTGCCGCCCTCCGGCCGCGAAGCGGCCCGCTGGCTCGTCGAGACCCATCGCGACGATCTGCCGAGCGCGGTGTTCTTTGCCAGCTCACGAATGGCCTGCGCCGGGCTTTCGGCCTTCACGGATCTCGGCATTCGGGTGCCGGAAGACATCGCGGTGGCCTGTTATGACGTCCATGAGGAGATGATCGATGTCCGGCCGCGCCTGACGACGATCGGGGTTGATCCCGCTGATCTTGGCCGCGGCGCGATCGAGCTGCTCAATGAGCGGATCGGCGGCAGCTATCAAGGGCCGCCGCGGCAGGTTGTCCTTCCGGCCACGCTTGAAATCCACCAGACGGCTTAAGCCTTGAAGATTAGGGAGGAAGACGAATGAAGGCAGCCTTGATCGCCTGACGGCGCTGCGACGCGCAGCATTGCTTCACTTCACGACAGAAAAGACTGCAACCTCGCTCCACTCACCATGGGCGGGGGCAGGGAACCCACGTTCAAATTCCATGGGAGGAACCATGACCAAACTGAGCCGACGCGCCAGTGTGCTGGCGATCATCTTCACGGCCGCGATGGCCGGAACCGCCGCGACTGCTCTTGCGCAGTCCGTGGCGCGCGAGGACCAGCTGGTGTTCGAGAACATCAGCGAGCGCGTGACGACCCCGGAAAACTACAATCCCTATTTGCCGAGCACGCTTCAGCATGCAGGCCTGCAGCAGGTCGGCGAAGAGTCGCTATTCTACTATAATTACGAGACCGGCAAGATGATGCCGTGGCTTGGCGAGAGCTACGAATTCAATCCGGCCTTTGACGAAGTCACCATCAAGCTCAATCCGGCCGCGGCCTGGAGCGATGGCGTGCCGTTCACCGCCGATGACGTCGTCTTCACAATGAATATGCTGAAGAAAAACGCTCCGGCGCTCGGCAATTATTCGGTCGATGCCAAGACCTGGGTCAAGGACATCGTTGCCGTCGATCCGCATACGGTCAAGATCACGCTGACCTCGCCCAATCCGCGCTATATGCTGAATGCATTCGGCGTCCGGATCTATGGCACCACGATGATGGTTCCGAAGCACATCTGGGAGAACCAGGATCCGCTGACCTTCTCGAACTTCGATCTCGCCAAGGGCTATCCGGTTTCAACGTCGCCCTACAAGCTGATCACATCCAACCAGACGGAGACGGTCTGGGAGCTTCGGCCCGACTGGTGGGGCGCCAAGAGCGGCTTCAAGCCGCTGCCGGAGCCGAAGCAGATCATCTTCCGCAGCGCCGGCAGCGAGGAGCGCCGCTCCGCGATGGCTGGAAACAATGAGCTCGACTCGCTCTGGGTCCTTGGCCGCGACAATTTCGAGAAGGTCGTGCAGAAGAACCCGGACGTCGCGTCCTGGTTCAAGGAGCCGCCTTACGCCTATCTCGACCCATGTCCGCGCTACATGGCCTTCAACACGACCGTCGCGCCTTTCGACAATCCGCAAGTGCGCTGGGCGATCAGTCAGGCCATGAATCGCGACGCGATCGTCGACATCGCCTGGGAAAATCTCACGGTTCCCGCCAAATGGATGACGCCCGACTACGCGCCGTTCAAGCCCTACATGGACGGAGCCGCCGACCTCTTCAAGGAATATGACACGCTCGCCTATGATCCCGACAAGTCGGCCGAGACCATGGAAGCGGCCGGCTTCAAGAAGGACGGCGATTTCTGGGTCGATGCTTCGGGCAAGCCGATCAAGCTCGACCTCGTCATCCGCGAGGGCGAGGCCGACCAGACCCGCATGGCGCCCGTCGTCACGCAGCTTCTGCGGCGCGCCGGCTTCGATGCCAATTTCGTCCTCAATGATATCGCCGCCTTCACCGATGCGCTGAACAGCGGCCGCGCCAATGCCTGGCTCGACGTCTCCTGTGGCGGCGTCAGCGATCCTTATGCGACGTTCGAGCTCTATCACAGCCGCAACGCCGCACCGATCGGCCAGGTCGCGACCGGCGCCCGCACGCGCTGGAAGAATGCCGATTACGACAAGCTCGTGGACCAGATGGCCGTGACGGCTGCCGACGATCCGAAGATGCTGTCGCTCTCGCATGACGCGCTGGCGATCTGGCTGAAGAACCTGCCGGCTGTTCCGCTTGTTCAGGCGGCGTTGCTGTCGAGCTTCAACAGCCACTATTGGACCAATTGGCCGACATCGACGAACAACTATGTCCATCCGGGCTTCTGGTGGGCAACCGACCTCGTCATCGTCAGCGAATTGCACAAGGCCAAGGCGAAATAGCCAAGGCGGAACAGCCGAGGCCAAATAGCCAAGGCCAGATAGCCAAGGCCAAGTAAAGGCGGCACTCCTCCCGCCGCTTCGGGCTTCGGCCCGATCAGATGCCGCCGCTTCCTCCGGCGGCATCCCTTCACCCTTCCAATCGGAGTTGGCCATGACCTGGAGCTATGTGCTTCGGCGGTTAGCCATGTTCGTCGCCGTGCTCTGGCTTGCGGTGACGGTCAATTTCATCGTTCCGCGCATGGCTCCCGGCGATCCCACAGCCGCCGTTCTCGAGCAGTTGCTGTCGCGCGGGCAGCAGGTGCAGGGCGCGGCTGACATCGTCGCCAGCTATCGCGCGCGCTTCGGCCTCGACGATCCGATCCTGATCCAATATGGCCGCTACATCCTCAATACGTTTCGGCTCGATCTCGGAACCTCGATCTCCTACTTCCCGCAGTCGGTATCACGCGCCATCCTCGGCGCGCTGCCCTGGACGATCGGCCTCCTGGCGGTCTCCACGGCGATCGCCTTTCTGTTCGGGAGCCTGATCGGTGCGTTGATCGCCTGGCCGGGTTCGCCACGCTTCGTGAAGAGCTTCGCGCCGTTCCTGATGGTGCTCTCGGCCATTCCCTATTATCTGCTCGCTCTGGTCATTCTCTATGTCTTCGCGATCTGGACGGGTTGGTTCCCGCTTGGCGGGGCCTATACCAGCCAGGCCAGCGGCCTGTCGTTTTCGAACCTCGCCGACCTCCTCTATCACGCCTTCCTGCCCGCCCTTTCGATCGTGCTCGCCGGCATCGGCTTCTGGGCGCTCGGCATGCGCGGAGCAATGGTCGGCGTGCTCGGCGAGGACTATCTGACCTTGGCCGAGGCCAAGGGCCTGCCGCCCGGCCGGATCTTCTTCGGCTATGCCATGCGCAATGCCCTGTTGCCGCAGGTCACCGCCCTCGCCATTGCGCTCGGCACGGCGGCTTCGGGCTCGGTGCTGGTCGAGGTAGCCTTCAGCTATCCGGGCGTCGGCTATCTTCTCTACAACGCGCTGCGCAGCTCCGACTACTTCCTGATCCAGGGCGTTGCCTTCTTCCTGGTTCTGACCGTGGCGGTATCGGTGCTGGTTCTCGACCTGATCTATCCGCTCCTCGATCCTCGCATTCGGCGCCAGTGAGGAGCGGACCCATGCAGATGCTCGCAAAGTTCCTTCGTGCCGTCCTCAAGGCTCTCGCCAACCCGCGCCTCGCGGCTGGCCTCGTCATCGTGGTGTTGCTGATCCTGATCGGCGTCGTCGGGCCGTTTTTCGTCGATGTCCGCAATGCCGATCCCATCTCGGTCAAGACCAACCTGCCGCCATCGCCCAAGCATTGGCTCGGCACCGACAGCGGCGGCCGCGAGCTGCTCGCCGTCATCGTGGTCGGCACGCCGCAGACGCTGCGCATGGGCGCGCTGGCGGGCTTGATCGGCGTGCTGATCGGCACCGGTCTCGGACTGATTGCCGGCTATTTCGGCGGCTGGCTCGACCGCATCATCAGCGCCGTCACCGATACCATGCTCACCATCCCGCCGCTGGCCATTCTCCTGGTGGTCGCCGCCGCGGTTCGCGCGATCAATGTCGAGACGATGGCGCTGATCATCGCGTCGCTCTCATGGATGTATGCGACGCGTGTCATCCGCGCCCAGGTTCTGACCCTGCGCGAACAGAGCTATGTCCAGATGGCGAGGCTGAGCGGCATGGGCAGTTTCCGCATCATGTTCCGCGAAATCCTGCCCAATATGGTGCCAATTGCGTTCGCTTCGCTGGTCGGCGCGGTATCGGCCGCGATCCTTTCCGGCATGGCGCTCGAAGTGCTTGGCCTTGGACCGCAGAACACGCCGACGCTCGGCATGACGATCTATTGGGCGCTGCTCTATTCCGCCTTCAGCCGCGGCATGTGGTGGTGGTGGACGCCCCCGATGCTGATCCTGATGCTTCTCTTCGTCTCGCTGTTCCTCATTTCCAGCGCCCTTGACGATTTCGCCAACCCACGGCTGCGGAGCGCGAAATGACCGCCGATCCCGTGCTCACAATCCAAGACCTCAGCGTCTCCTACCGGATCGCAGGCCAGCGCGCCCGTGCCGTCGACGGCCTGAACCTCACGCTCAATGCCGGCGAACGCCTTGGCATTGTGGGTGAATCCGGCTCGGGCAAGTCCACGCTGGCGCTGGCGCTGATGCGGTTGCACAAGCCTCCGGCCATCATCGACAGCGGACGGATCGTGCTTGGTGGCACCGACATCCTGAAGCTGGACAAGTCGGCGCTGCGCCAGTTCCGATGGAGCGAGGTTTCGATGATCCCGCAAGGGGCGATGAACGCGCTCAATCCGGTGATCCGCATCAGGGACCAGATGGCCGATACCATCCGCGCCCATCGGTCCGATCTCTCCGGGAAACAGATCGCGGCGCGGATTGACGAGCTTCTGGAGCGCGTCGGGCTCAATCGTGGCGTCGCCGATCTCTATCCGCATGAACTTTCCGGCGGCATGAAGCAGCGCGTCTGCATCGCGCTTGCGATCGTGCTGGAGCCGAAGCTCATCATCGCCGATGAGCCGACCAGTGCGCTCGATGTCGTGGTGCAGCGTGTCGTCATCGAGACGCTGAAGGAGGTTCAAACGCAGATCGGCGCGGCGATGATCATGATTGGTCACGACATGGGCCTGATGGCGCAATCGGTCGATCATCTCGCGGTCATGTATGCAGGGCGGCTGGTCGATATCGCGCCGATCCGCGATTTCTTCGCGCAGCCGCTGCATCCCTACAGCCATTTGCTGATCTCCTCGCTGCCCTCGCCAGACGAGACACGGCCGCTGGCCGGCATCCCGGGCATGCAGCCCCCGCTTCTGGATCTGCCATCCGGCTGCGCGTTCAATCCGCGCTGCCCGGCGGTCCAGCCGATCTGCAAAAAGGTGGCCCCGGCGCTTCTCCCGTCGGGCCTGCTTCGCAAGACTGCCTGCCATGTTGTCGCGGAGGCTCATGATGTCGCCGCCTGACCTGCTCAATCTCTCCGACGTCACGGTCACTTTCGGCGGCGGCATCGGCAAGAAGCCGCCCTTCGTGGCGCTCGAGGGCTTCGATCTTGCGATCCCGAGCGACCGCGCCGAGATCATCGCGGTTGCCGGCGAAAGCGGCAGCGGTAAGACGACGCTCGGCCGGGTGATCCTCGGCATGACAAAGCCGGACAGTGGCAGCGTCACCTTCGCTGGCGACGACATCTGGAAGACGCGCCTCGTCCATTCGAAGGGATATCTGCGCAACGTTCAGGCTGTCTTCCAGGATCCGTTCTCGGTCTTCAACCCGTTCTACCCGGTCGAGCATCTCCTGCGCATGCCGCTCAAGATGTTCCGGATCGCGCGGAGCCGCGCCGAGCAGGATACACGGATCACGGAAGCCCTTCGCCAGGTCGGGCTCAGGCCGGATCAGGTCATCGGGCGCTATCCGCACCAGCTCTCCGGCGGCCAGCGCCAGCGCATCGTCGTCGCGCGCGCGCTGATGCTGCGGCCGAAGCTGATCGTTGCCGACGAGCCGGTGTCGATGATCGACGCGTCGCTGCGTGCCAATGTACTCGAGAACCTCAAGGCCCTGCGCGACCAGCACGGCATCTCGATCCTCTACATCACCCATGACCTCGCCACGGCACGGCAGGTCAGCGATCGGCTCTATGTGCTCTATCGCGGGCGGGCCGTCGAGACCGGGACGGCCGCGGATGTCATCGGCCTGCCGAAACACCCCTACACGCAGCTCCTGATGAGCTCGATTCCGCGGCCCGATCCGAATACGCCCTGGCCGGCCGAGGCCATGCCGAAGTCGGAGATTGGCCGCGGCGATCGTACGGCCTGTGTCTTCATCGACCGGTGCCCGAGCCGGATGCCGCAATGCGCGCTCCAACCCCGTGCGTTCGCGCTGGAGAACGGGCGCAGCGTCGCCTGCCATCTCTATGCGCCTGCGCCTTCAACAGCTGTCGCCTGAGTTCGGCGTCGGCCCACTGTCATGAGGAAATCAATGTCTGGCTTCAACGGCCTCGGAATGCATCTCGGCAACCTGTCCCGCCTGTCGAACGCGAAGACCCGTTCGATCTGCGCCGAGAACCCTACCGGCGAAAAGGGTAAGGCTGCCATGGCGACCGAAGGCACGGGAGCGCACGCCGCGCGTGATCTCGGGCGCGGCTGGAAGATCTCGCCGTCGATCCGGATCGAGCCGGGCGAAACAGCCGTCATCGCCGATATCGAGGGTCCCGGCGCGATCCAGCACATCTGGATGACGCCGACCGGCAACTGGCGCTTCACGATCCTGCGCTTCTATTGGGACGATTGCGATGTCCCGTCGGTCGAATGTCCCGTCGGTGACTTTTTCGGCAGCGGCTGGGGTGAGTTCGCGCAGCTCACCTCGGCGCCGATCTGCGTCAATCCCGGCAGCGCCTTCAATTCATATTGGGAGATGCCGTTCAAGAAGCGTTGCCGGATCACGATGACCAACATCGCCGAAGAACAGATGACGCTCTACTACCAGATCGACTACACGCTCACCGACGTTCCAGACGATATCGGCTACTTCCACGCTCATTTCCGCCGCACGAACCCGATCCCCTACAAGACGGACTACACCGTCATCGACGGCATCCAGGGCAAGGGTCAGTTCGTCGGGCTGTATCTGGCCTGGGGGCAGAACAACAATGGCTGGTGGGGGGAGGGCGAGGTCAAGTTCTTCATGGACGGCGACGATGAATTTCCGACCATCTGCTCGACCGGCCTAGAAGACTATTTCGGGGGCTCGTATAATTTCGATCCAACCCCCAAACACGATAACGCCTATGTCACCTATACGACGCCGTTCGCCGGCTTCCATCAGGTGATCCGTCCGTCCTCGGATTATCGTACGCAGTTCCGCATGGGCATGTACCGCTTCCATGTCATGGACCCGCTCCGGTTCGAGACCGATCTCAAGGTCACGATCCAGGCCCTTGGATGGGGCTACAATGGCCGCTGGCTGCCGATGCAGGACGATGTCGCGTCCGTTGCTTATTGGTATCAGGATACGCCGAGCGGCCCGCTCAAGCCGCTTCCTGAACGCGAGCATCTGCTGATTGTCTGAGAAGCGGGCAGGACCGAGCGTTCCGCACCGCTTAGCTGGATAGAGGCCCATCCCCTCATCGGGGATGGGCCAAGGCCGATTACTTGTCGGTCTTGTGGCTCTGACGGCTCGTACCGCCCTGCTGGTCAGACGAACCGCCGCGGGACGAGCCGCCCTGCTGGCCGCCGGACGAACGGCTCTCGCCGCTGCTCTTGCTGTCGTCGTTCTTGTGGCTCTGACGGCCGGCCTCAGCGTGCTGCTCGGGCGTGCCGCCGCGGGTCGAGCCGCCCTGCTGACTGCCGGACGAACGGCTCTCGCCGCTGCTCTTGTTGTCATCGTTCTTGTGACTCTGGCGGCCGGCTTCGGCGTGCTGCTGAGGCGTGCCGCCGCGGGTCGAGCCGCCCTGCTGACTGCCGGACGAACGGCTCTCGCCGCTGCTCTTGTTGTCATCGTTCTTGTGGCTCTGGCGGCCGGCCTCGGCATGCTGTTCCGGCGTGCCGCCACGGGTGGAACCGCCGCTCTGATTGTTTTGGTTTGCCATTTTGGGTTTCCTCACATGACCTGGAACCATCTTCCAGGCTGCGGAAAATCAATGGTTTCGACCGTCCGGTGTTCCCGCTTGGTTCGATAGCGAACCTTCGTGCCAGTGCCCGGTGGAGCCCGGCCGGCGAGGCATGGATGGCGCCGCAAGCCAGCAATGCGAGCGCGCTCCATCGCCTCGGGATCACGCCGGCGCGTTCGCACGGTGTCGATGCCGGACCGTCCCGTCAGGAATGGTTGCAGGGAAGCGCCCCGGGGCCTGATTGCAGGCTGCGCTTTGCTGCGCGCCCCAGTTCGACCGGCAGAAAAGGCTTCAACAGGATCGGCGAGTTGTCGCATCGCGGCGGGATTTCGGCCTCCGGATATCCTGTCATGAAGACGACCGGAACGCCGCGGCCACGACAGATCTCAGCTACCCGCAGGCCAGAGTCGCTGCCAAGATTGATATCGAGCAGAGCGAGGTCCGGATGCAGAGTGTTGAGCAATGCGGCGGCGCCAGCCTCGCAATCGGCCAAACCCTCGACGTGCCATCCAAGCTCGATGGCCATCTCCTCGACCATCATCGCGATGATCGGCTCGTCTTCAACGATGATGAGACGAAGCCCATGTGCCTGCATTGGTCGTGGTCTCGCGCTCAAGCATCCAGCATGTGCTTGCGTGACCCTAGTGTGTGACGGGCTCAGGTCAATGCACTGTACGTTGGCTGACCCTGCCTTGAATGGGACATGTTGCAGCACTACGAGAGGGCTTCGTTTGCTTGGCCTTCCAGCGAAAACGACCGAGCTCCCATGCTCCCGCGAGAAGGGCCTTCAATGCGCCTCCGGCAATCCGCCCTGAACAATCAGATCCTGACCTTGCTGGAGCCCGCGGACTTCGAGGCGCTGGCGGCTCATCTCGAACCCGTCGATCTGCCGAAAAGCTATGTCGTTGCGGAAGCTGAAAAGCCGATCACCCACTACTATTTTCTCGAATCCGGGATCGGCTCGATCGTCGGCCGATCACCGGAGGGTCTGAAAGCCGAAGTCGGGCTTGTCGGCCGCGACGGCATCATGCCCACGGCGGCGATCCTGGGCTGCGATTCGATCGTTCACGACATCACCGTTCAGGTTGCTGGCCATGGTTATCGCATCGAGGCTGCACAATTCAAAAAGGTCCTCGGGAGCAATTCCGGATTGCACGCTGTCTTGCTTCGGTTTGTGCAAGTATTATCGACGCAATCCGCCTCCACAGCTCTCTCCAACGCCGTTCACCATGTGGAGGAGCGCTTGGCGCGCTGGTTGCTGATGTGTCACGACCGCGTCGACGGCAATCAGATCGCGCTGACGCACGAATATATCTCGATCATGCTCGCCGTGCGACGGCCCAGCGTCACGACGGCCTTGCATGTGCTTGAGGGAAACCGCTTCATCCACTCGACCCGTGGGCTGGTGACCATCCGCGATCGCGAAGGGCTGAAGGCCTTCGCAGCCGATGCCTATGGCATTCCTGAAGCGGAATATGGCCGATTGCTGGGTCCCCTGCACAAGCACTGACCGGCTTTCGCCTTGGGCAAGCTGCGGCGCGTCGCGCGAGGCGTTCCGCAGCCGCAGTGCCGTAGTTTTTTACAGAGATCAGCGGGGGTACAGCTTCGGCTGCTGCGAGGGTGGCGTCGTGGTCGTGCTTTCTGGACGATTCGGGCGGTCGCTCTGGCTGTGCTCAGGCGGCTGGTGGCTGGCCGCTGGATGGCCGCCTGTGGCCGCTGCGGGGCTATCGGTCTTAGGTCCGGGCTGAGCGCCGGCCTTCGGGGGCTGTTCCTTCGCTGGCTCCTGGTCCGGTTTCCGTTGCCTCTCGTTCCTCGCCGCCCCATGCGCGGCTGCGGCCCCCTTCGGGAAGCCGCTGCGATCACTGAAGCTGCGGGGCTTATCGCGGCGCGCATGGCTGTCAGCGAGCGACTTGCTGGTAGCGATGTCGAGCAGTGCCACACCAGCGACAAGGGCGAGCGCCAGCCCGGCATTGTGCCGCTTGGGATTGTGGGGTCCAAGCGCCGTCGCGAGAGCCACGATGTCGAGCCCATCGCCGAAGATCCGGCTGGCGACGCCCGTCCGCTTTTCCGTTGAAAGGGTCAGCACGCCCGACGCGATTTCGCGGGCGCCGAAGCATCGGACCAGCCCCTCCATGCCGGACATGCCAAGCCAGCGCGTCAGGACTTTCGGCGCCAGCAGTTCCGTCAAGCCGAGCCCGATGCTGAACCAGCCAAGACCGCGCGCGAGCCTGTCGGAGCCCGGCAGGCTCGAAGGACCAGTGGCGATGATCTTGGGGTCTCCGTCGGGACGCGTCAGATTGGCGAGCGAGAACATCGGATAACCTCGTTACGGCTTGAGAACGACCTTGATGCAGCTGTCGCGCTTGTCGCGGAACAGGCCGTACATCTCCGGGCCTTCTTCGAGGCCGGCCGTGTGGGTGATGACGAAGGAAGGGTCGATCTGGCCTTCCTCGATGCGGCGGGTGAGATCATCGGTCCAGCGCTTCACATGCGTCTGGCCCATGCGGAAGGTCAGGCCCTTGTTCATTGCGGCGCCCAGCGGGATCTTGTCGACGAGGCCGGTATAGACGCCGGGGACCGAGACGATCCCCGCGGGACGGCAGACATAGATGATCTCGCGCAGCACATGCGGGCGGTCATTCTCCATCATCAGCATCTGCATGCCGCGGTCGTAGATTGTGTCAGGCAACGAAAGCGCGACATGGCTCTCGGTGCCGACAGCGTCGATGCACTTTTCGGGGCCCTTGCCGCCCGTCAACTCGTTCAGCCGCTCGATGACGCTGTACTGGTCACGGTCGATCGTGATCGCGCCGGCCGCTTCCGCCATGCTGAGACGCTCGGACAGCCGATCGATGGCGATCACCTGCCTGGCGCCGAGCAGGATGGCGCTGCGGATCGCCATCTGGCCGACCGGCCCGCAACCCCAGACGGCAACGGTATCGGTCGGCTCGATGTCGCATTGGACTGCGGCCTGCCATCCGGTCGGCAGAATGTCGCTGAGAAACAGGGCCTGCTCGTCCGAGAGGCTGTCGGGCACCTTGATATGCGTCGAGTCCGCGAACGGGACGCGGAGATATTCCGCCTGGCCGCCTGGATAGCCGCCTGTCAAATGGGAGTAGCCGAACAGCCCTGCCGTCGTGTGTCCGAACACCTTGTCGGCCAGATCCTTGCGGCGGTTGGTCCGCTCGCAGACCGAGAAATTGCCGCGTCGGCACTGATCGCACTCGCCGCAGGTGATGGTGAAGGGCACGACGATGCGGTCGCCCTTCTTGAGGCTGTTGCCGATCGCGGATCCGACCTCGACGACCTCGCCCATCGTCTCATGGCCCATGATGTCGCCGGGCAGCATGGCTGGAACCAGATTGTGGAAGAGGTGGAGATCAGACCCGCAGATGGCGCAGCTCGTCACCTTGATGATGGCGTCGCGCGGATCCTCGATCGTGGGATCGGTGACGCTGTCGCAGCGGATGTCCTCCTTGCCGTGCCAGACGAGCGCTTTCACGATGCATCCCCCTGTTCTGCCCGCATGGGGAAGCGATCGCGTCGCCGCCCAGCCGGAGCGGGGTGGGCGCTGACGCGCTCGCCGGCCGAGGCGCGGCGATGCTCAGGTGATGCAACCGGAAGTCGAGCCATCCGCGTTCCTCTTGATTGGCATGGTCAACCAATACAAGGGTCGGATCGCGCCGAGGTTCCGCGAGATCATCTGGAGGGCATCGAAATGTTCTTCGAAAGCTTAGGCGTGGCTTTGGAAGTCTAGACCCGCGCGTTCGCATGGCCGATGCAGCACGTCGACGCGCTGAGTTCAGCTCGGGTTGTCCTTTGCCACGATGTCCGTCCAGCGATACTGCTCCTCAAAGCCCAGCATTTCTCGCACCTTGCGGTTTGAAAGCGGCGCTTCATACTCCCCCATGGCACGCGTTATCGGCGTTTCAGGCGCGACGCGGGCGAGGAATTCAGCCGTCGGCTCGTTGGCGATGATCCGGTCATTGGTGGCGTTGAACACCTGGAAGCCGAGCCCGTCGGTCTCGATGCAGCGATGGACGATCTGGCCAAGATCGCGCGCGTCAATATAGCTCCACGCATCGCGATGCCGCCGCTCCGGATCGCGCGCCTGGGCCGGGAAACGCTCATAGTCCTCGGGCAGCGTGACGGCGCCGATCCTGAGCGCATAGATATCGGCGCCGCTCCGGGTTGCGAAGGATCGGGCGATCTTCTCGCCGACGACCTTCGACAGGCCGTAGCTGTCGGTCGGATCGGTGTCGTGATCCTCGTCCACGGGAAAGCTGTCGAATTCGCGGTGGCCTTCGGCGAAGCAGACGCCATAGACGGTCTCGCTCGACGCGGTGATCACCTTGCGGATGCCAAGCTTGGTAGCGGCCTCGATGACATTGTAGGTGGAGAGGACATTGGCCGCGAACATCGTGTTGTCGGGGCGCGCAAAGATCCGCGGGATGGCCGCGAAATGGACGACGGCATCGACGGGAGGCAGCCCGGTGCCGGCGAAATACTCCTCGAAGCCGAAATGCGTCGACAGCGCGTTGAAGGCCTGGCCGCTGTCGGCGAGGTCGACGATCATCGTGTTGATGCCGGGAATGTCGACCGGCGTGAGATCCAGATTGAGGATCTGGTGACCTTGCGACTGCAGATAGGGAAGAACGGTGCGGCCGACCCTGCCGCTGCCGCCGGTGAAGATCACGCGCTTGCCCATGGCTGGCTCCGATGCGAGGGATGACATGCGTCCGGCAGGGCTCGAGCCCTGCCGCTTTGTTGCCGGCCGCCCCGGGCGGGCGCGGCCGATCCTGGCCCCCTCGGCCTGCTATTCGAAGACGCCGTAGCCGGCGACGGCGTGGCGGCGCACATTGTCCATGTCGAGCTCGACGCCGATGCCGGGGACTTCCGGTATGACGATATGGCCGTTCTCGACGATCGACTTGGCGCCCTTCGGCAGCTTCACATAGCTGTCCCAGACCTCGCGCTCCTCGAGGGCGTGCCATTCCAGAACGAGGAAATTGGGCACCGAGGCGCAGACATGGCAGGTCGCCATCGTGCCAAGCGGCGACGAGACGAGATGCGGCGCGAACGGAATGTAATAGGTCTCGGCAAGCTGCGCGATCTTGCGGCTTTCGGAAAGGCCGCCGCATTTCGGCACGTCGGGCATGATGACATCGCAGACCTGCTGCTGCAGCGCCTCACGGAAGCCCCAGCGGGTGTAGAGGTTCTCACCGATGCAGATCGGCGTGCGGCTGCGATTGCGCACCTGGCGAAGGGCGTCGACATTCTCGGCCGGGATCGGCTCTTCCAGCCAGAGCAGGTTGAACGGCTCCATCTCCCAAGCGATGCGGCTGGCGCTCGGCACGTCGTAGCGGGCATGAAGGTCGATGCAGAGGTCGATGTCGGGGCCAACGGCCTGGCGCACCGCGGCGACGCGCTCGACCATGGTGCGGATCTCGGCGGCATTGGCCGTCGGGTTCATCTCGTCGAATTTTGCCGGATGCTTCAGATTGTCGATGTCGAACTTCAGCGCGGTGAAGCCTTCCGCGACCATGCGCTTCGCACGGGCGGCACAGCCGGCGGGCGAGCCCGATGCGTCGTCGCCGTCGCCGCAATCGGCATAGAGGCGGACCTTGTCGCGATATTTGCCGCCGAACATGCGGTAGAGCGGCTGGCCGGCGGCCTTCGCGGCGATGTCCCAGAGCGCGATCTCGATGCCGGAGAGAGCGATCAGGAAGATGCCCGATTGCGCGCCGGAGAAGACGTGGTTGCGGCGCAGCTTGTCCCAGCAATAGTCGACATTGCGGGGATCCTCGCCGATCAGCTCGTGCTTCAGGTCATTGATGAGGCCGACGATCGACCCCGCGCCGGCGTCGGGGTTGGCCTCGCCATAGCCGACGATGCCCTCGTCGGTATCAATGCGGACCAGCGTCGCATGGCCGTGATAGGCCACGACGGCCGTCTTGATGTCGACGATTTTCATCTCTTGCTCTCTCCCTTGTGCCTTGGGTTTCGACGCGTCCATGCGTGTCGATGGATCGGTTTGAGTGGTTCGTGGTCCGCGATGGGCGCGATGAATGCGTGGGCGCCAGCAGGGCGGCAACCGGCACATGCTCGCGCATCATCCGCCGGTGCAGAGAACGCATCCGCGGCCGGAGGGAGGAGGGCACGTCTCGCCTGCAGGATCGAGACGGCCGCTCCGGCCGCGGATCTGGTCAGGCCGACTTCGCCTGATTTGGGCTGACGATGTAGCCGAACATGTTGCCCTTGCCGGCGATGGAGGCCCAGATCGGCTTGGTCACCCGGTCGATCTCGGCGATGTCCTCTTCCGAGATCGACCAGCCGACGCTTGCGGCGTTCTCATCCATTTCGGCGACGGTGCGCGCGCCGAGGAGCGGCGAGCTGACGCCGGGTCGGCTCGTCAGCCACTGCACCGCCAGCTGCGGCACCGACTTGCCATATTTCGCCGCGATGGGGCGAAGGCGTTCGACCGCATCGAGCGATTGCTCATAGGTGCCCGGCTGAAACAGGAGTGTCGTGCGGCGCTGGTCACCTTCGGCAAAGACCGTGTCTCGCGACAATGTCGCGGTCAGCAGGCCCTGCGCGAGGCCGCTATAGGGCATGACGCCGATATTGTTCTTGCGGCAATAGGGCAGCGTCGCCGCCTCGACCTCGCGCCAGAGCATGTTGTACGGGGGCTGAAGGACGTCGATCGTGCCATGTTCACGCGCCTTGTCCATTTCGGCGGGCGAGAAGTTGGAGACGCCGACCGCGCGGATCTTGCCGGCAGCGCGCAGGCGCTCCATGGCCTCCATCGTTGGTCCGACGGGGAAATCCGGATTGGGCCAGTGGATGAAATAGACATCGACATAGTCGGTCTGGAGTCGCTTCAGCGATCCTTCGAGGGCCGATTCGAGTTCGCGCGGATCGAGATGATTCGGGGCGACCTTGGTTGCGATGACAGCCTTGGAGCGGCGATCCTTAAGCGCCTCTCCCAGCACCTCTTCCGAATGTCCGTTGCCATAAGCCTCGGCCGTGTCGATCAGCGTGACGCCGAGTTCCAGCGCGCGATGGATGACGCGGATCGATTCCGCATCATTTGCGGCGCCCCAGAACGCCCCGGACATGCCCCATGTTCCCAAGCCGATCTCCGAGACGGAAACAGGCGACGACCCAAGACGGCGCTGCTGCATATTCATCCTCCCATTCCAGCGGCCGTTCCATGCACCGCTTTTGTGATAGGTTTATACGCTGATCGACTTATCTGACAAGTGGACTTGAGCAGAATCGTTCGGGCTTTTCGGTCATCGCCATGCCGGCTAAAGGGCGTGCCGACGGGCCGAGCCGGCGCTGCGCGCGCCTGGCTTGGCCTTGCCATAGCGGGAAAGCGACTGCGTGGAGGGCTAGAGGCGGCTTGTCGGCTACTGGAAGTCGGCGCCCTCGTCGACCATCATGATGCCGACCAGGTTGGCCTCGAGATGCACCCGCATCGCATCTTCAGCGCGGCGCGGATCGCGCGCAGCCAATGATTCGAACACCGCACGGTGCTGCTGCGTGGCGATCGGCAGCGCATGCGGCGCTTGATTGCTGACCCGCCGGCTGGCGAGCTGCCACCAGCGCGAGGAATACATGAAGCGGTCGAGGATGCGATTGCGCGTCGCGCGGCAGATCTCCATGTGAAATTCAAGATCGACGCGGAGATAGCCGTCGGGATCGTCTTCGTGCTTGGCCATCGCGTCAAGGATCCCGCGCAGGCGCTCGAGATCGTCCCCCGTGACGCGGACGGCGGCTTCCGCCGCGATCGCCGGTTCGAGAATGAGGCGCGCGTCGCGCAGTTCATGCAGCAGTTCGCGCACCTGAGGTTTTGGCAGCCACTCGATCAGAAGCGGGCTCAGATAGTCCCATTCGGCGATCGGGCGCAGTGTGACGCGGCGGCCCTGGGCGATGTCGACCATGTCCAGCGAGCTCAGGATCTTCAGCGCTTCGCGGGCGACAGCGCGCGACACGCCGAATTCCATCGAGATCTGCAGTTCAGAAGGGACCAGCCCGTCCGGATACGCATCGGTCGCGATGCGGCGGATAAGGACGCCGGCGACTTGTGTCGGCAGGGTGCGGAGCTGGACCTTCATCGGCAATGGGTGCGCCTCAAACTCTCGGAATGACTGGTCGCGCCAGATTACGGTGATGCACGTCGCGCGTCACTGCCCGAAAAGCGCTGGATGGGGGCTGCCGGGAGAAGTGCGCCGGCGCCGAGCGAGGCACAAATGCCGGCCGCCAAGCGACGGACGCGCGATCGGTGGCGCTCTCGCCCTGCAGGTCTGGCGACGTCATGCGCTGAGAGCTGGGATGTCGTGTCTGCGCGGCCCTGTGACGACCGACCCGAACAGCCGGTCGCGCAATCGCACGCGGACCTGCCCATCGCCTTGCGCTGTCTTTTCCTCGCATCGATCGCCCCCGGCGCCATCCGATCCCCTTTCCGGAATCCGTGGCTGTTGATGGGCTGGTGATACTTGACCGCCGCTAAATGCGATAGTAGCATCATCTTATCGGACAAGTCGATAAGCATATAAGCGCGCTAGAGCGCAACGCTGTCCGTCGCTCGCACTGGCCAATGGCACGGTGGGGAGGAGCAACGCCTGATGTTCGTCGAGAACGATCTTTCATATGCCGGCGCGGTCGCAATGACGGCCAGCCGTGTTCGCCGGCCGCGCCGCCGACATTTCCGCCGTCTGGCGCGCGGGCAGCCGAACCCTGCGGGGACGGCGAATCTCCGTAGCGCCTCATGACCGTCAGTGACGGGCGACACAGCCGTCTGCGGCGTGGTCGTCTCAGGCACGTTCCTGCAACACATCAGACAGGGTGGCAGATCGGATCAAGGCTCGGCCGAGCGTGGCGGAGACACGCGAAGTCGTAGAACGACGCCATCGCCGTGGAGGAGCATGTCGGCGGCGGGCAATAAACAACCAAGCGAAAACAGGGAGGTAAGAATGGCTTTTGACAGGCTTTCCAGGCGCGGATTCCTGGGTGGTTCCGCGGCGGTTCTTGGGGCAGGGACTTTTGCCCCGCGGCTCGCCAGAGCAGAGACGACGGAGATCCGGGCTTTGCTGATCACCGGCGGCCCGCTCTATCCGAAATACTGGGAGAAGGTCGTCGCCGACTTCACGGCGAAGACAGGCATCAAGGTCAAATATGACCTGCTCGAATTCACGCCACTCACGACCAAGGTGGTGACCCTCGGCGCTGCCAGGAGCAACCTTTACGATGTCTTCAGCACGCATACCGCGCAGATCGACTCGTTCTTCAATTATTTCGCGCCGCTCAACGAGTATTTCTCGGAAGACGAGCTGAAGGATTTCTACCAGGTCGGCGTCGACTATCTCGTCAATCCGAAGACCAAGGGGCTCGCCGCGATCCCGCGCAACATGGATGCGCGCACGCAATATTACCGTTCGGACGTCTATGCCGAGCACGGTCTCAAGGCTGCGGTGACGTGGGAAGACCTCGTCGATGTCAGCCAGAAACTGACCGGCAACGGCTATTACGGCCTTGTCGTGCCAGGGCAGGGCGATCCGGCGCAGCGCACCTTCTCGGACCTCTTGTGGCAGGCTGGCGGCGACTGGGTCGACGATGCGGGCAAGCCATCCTTCAACGCGGCACCCGGCATCGAGGCGCTGACCTATTACCGCGACCTGATCCAGAAGTGGAAGGTCGTCCCGCCGGACGCGGTTTCCTACCAGTGGAACGAGAACTCGACGCAGTTTTCGTCGGGTGCCGTGATGGATACGTTCGACTGGCCCGGTGCCTTCTCGACGCTTTCCAATCCCGAGACGTCGAAGGTGGTCGGCAAGTGGTCGACGGCGCCCTACGTGCGCAACAGGACCGCCATTTCCTGCGCGATCTCGCATGCGATGGCGCTCAACAGCATGTCCAAGAAGAAGGACGCAGCTGTCGAGTTCATCAAATACACAGTGAGCCCTGAGGCGCAGCTTCTCAACTTCAACGACTACTCGAACTTCCCGAGCCGTCTTTCGGTCGCGAAGCAGGTCGTTTCGGAAGCGAGCGGCGCCAAGGCGGAGTGGCTGGCTCAACTCGAGCAGACGATCGCCACCGGCAAGGAATGGCCGAAGCTTCCCGGCTTCTCGCGTGTCTGCACGCTGATGTTCTCGACCATCGAGCGCGCGCTCAGCAACCAGCAGTCACCCGAGGATGCCCTCAATCAGGCATCTGCCGAAGCCCTGCAGATCATGACGCAGGCGGGGGCTTACAACTAGCATGACAGCCGCCGCACAGCCGGCGGGGCGCCGGTGGCGAGGTTCGCCACTGGCTCCTTCCTGGCAGAAGGGATACCTGTTCGCGAGTCCGGCGCTGATCGTGATGATCGCGATCCTGATCTATCCGCTGATCTACTCATTTGTGATGAGTTTCTATCGGTGGGACCTCAGTTCTCCGTCGCAATATTTCGTCGGTCTTTCCAACTATCGCGATACGTTCAACTCCCTCGGCTTCAAGCAGACACTGCGCGTCCAGCTGATCTTTTCCGCCGTCACCATCGTCGTCGAGGTGGCTGCCGGCATGGGCGTCGCGGTTCTGGTGAACGGCCGCCTGCGCGGGCTGAAGCTGGCGCGGACATTGCTCCTCGTGCCGCCGATGATCGCGCCCGCCGTTGTCGGCCTCAATTTCCGCTGGCTGTTCAACGGCCAGTATGGCCTCGTCAACGGCATTCTCCGCTTTCTCGGCCTGCCGGAAGCGCCGTGGCTCTCCGATCCAGACTGGGCGCTGGCGTCGGTCATGATCGCCGATATCTGGCAGAACACGCCGCTCCTGGTGCTCCTCTTCCTCGCCGGCCTGCAATCGCTGCCGCAGGAGCCGATCGAGGCGGCGCAGGTGGATGGCGCCTCGTCATGGGGCATCTTCTGGCACATCACGCTGCCGCTGATGCGTCCGATCCTCATGATCGCGCTGATGCTGCGGATCATCGACACCTTCCGCACGTTCGACGTCGTCTGGCTGATGACGCAGGGCGGGCCGGGCGGCGCCACCAGCCTCATCACCGTCAACGCCTACCAATCGGCCTTCCAGAGCGCCTCGTTCGGCCACGCCTCTGCCGTGTCCTATGTCGCCCTTGCCATGTCGCTGCTGTTCCTCGCGCTGCTCTATGGCGCGCCATGGGCGGCAAGGAAGATGCGGAGGAATTCATGACTGATATCGCGCAACATCGCATGGGCATGCGCCGGAGGCGCCCGAAGCTCCGCGAGGGCGTGACCGCCGGTCTGGTCATCCGCTATCTGGTGCTGATCGGGACGGTGCTCCTGACCATCTTCCCGCTCGCCTGGCTCGTCCTGACATCGCTGCGGAACTCGGCCGATATCTTCGCGGTGCCGGTGCGCATCCTTCCGGCTTCGATCACGTTCGGCCAGTATATTGCGGTGTTCAGCCAGTATGGTCTCGATGGCTATCTGTGGAACACGATCATCGTCTCGTTCGCGACGGTCGTGCTGGTGATCCTGCTGGCCGTCCCTTGCGCCTATTCGATGGCCCGCTTCCGCCTGCCGGGCGCGAAGGTGATCGTGAGCATCCTGCTCATCATGCGCATGATCCCCGTGGTGGCTCTCGCCATCCCGCTCTTCGCCGTGTTCGCAGCCATCGGCCTGCTCGATACGCTGACGGCACTGGTGCTGGCGCACACCGCTTCGAAGCTGCCGGTCGCGATCTGGCTGTTGATGGGCTTCATCCAGGATCTGCCCAAGGAGATCGAGGAATCGGCGCAGATGGACGGTGCGAGCACGTTGCGCATCATCGTCCAGATCGTGTCGCCCCTGATCGCCCCCGGCATCGGCGCCACGGCCGTGATCACATTTCTCTTCACTTGGAACGACCTGCTGCTGGCCTTGACGCTGTCCTCGTCGGAGGCAGCCCAGACGCTGCCGGTGGGCCTCACCAATTTCGTGTCGCAGTTCGGCATCGACTGGGGCGCCATGTCCGCAGCCGGCGTGCTCATGGTGATCCCGACGCTGATCTTCGTGTGGTTTGCGCAAGGGTTGCTCGTGAAGGGCCTCGTTTCCGGCGCCGTCCGCGGCTGATCCCGACATTCGCACCCGGTCCGGCGCTCGCCGGGCCGCCCATCCGGATAACCCAGTCACTGGCCTCGCCTGTTCATCGGCGCGGTTCGTGGCGGGCGAAGAAATGGAGGCAAGATTGGATAATCCCTTCGACTACAAGGACATCGTTCGGCCACCGCGCGCGGTCGTCGATGCTTTGGCGCGGATCGGGTCAGCGACGCTCGCCAGCGAACTCGCGCAGCATCTCGGCATCCGCGACCCGCAGATCCGCGGGCCGCGCCCGCTGGTCAAGGGCCGGACGGTCGCGGGCCCCGCATTGACGCTGCAATGCATGCCAAAGCGGGAGGATCTCTATGGCGCGGCCGAATATGAGGATCCGGAAAAGCAGCTGCACCGGCATGTGATGTATCCGACACAGCCGGGCGACGTCATCGTCGTCGACGCGCGCGGCGATCTCGGCAGCGGCATCTTCGGCGAGATGATGCTGACCTTCTTCGCCGGCCGTGGCGGTGGCGGCGTCGTCATCGATGGCTGCATCCGCGATTCAGCGCAGGCTGCCGCACTCGACATCGGCATCTGGGTCAAGGACGTCACGCCCAACTACCATGCCCAGACCAATATCATTCCCTTCGCCGTCAACGTGCCGATCGCCTGCGCCAATGTGCTGGTGATCCCGGGCGACATCATCGTCGCCGATGACGACGGCGTCGTCGTCGTGCCGGCCGCGCTCGCCGAGCAACTGGTGGCGATCGCCGACCAGCACGTGGAGTGGGAGGAGTTCGCCCGCATCCGTCTCTCGGAAGGCGGCGATCTCAGGAAATACTATCCACTGAGCCCCGAGGCTGAAGCCGAATACCAGGCCTGGCGGAGCGCGCAGCAGAAAAGCTGATCAGGGCCGCAGCGCCGGCAGGACCGGCTCGAATGGCCCCGAGGGCGGCAGGATGCCGCCGCCCACGGGATCCCGCCCCAGCGCGATTTCCGCAGCCGGAGCGGGTGGGTCTGGACGTCGCCGGTCAGGTGGCCGGGCGATCCAGCAGCGCGGCTGCCGGCTGGTTGAGGTAGAGCGTTGCGTGTGGCGCCGTCTGCAGCAGCGAGGCGGGGCACATGAAGGTGACCGGGCCTTCCAGCAGGCGCTTGATCGTTGCCGCCTTGTCCGCGTCGTGGACGAGGGCAAGGACGCGACCGGGCTTCAGCAGCGCATGCATCGTCAGCGAGAGGCCGTAATGCGGGACCTCCTCGATCGACTGGAAGATGCCGGCCTTCTTGACCTGGTTGCGCGTCACCTCGTCGAGGAAGACGACGCGGATGATGTCCTTGGTGTCGAAGTCGGCCGGCGGGTCGTTGAAGGCGAGATGGCCGCTATCGCCGATCCCGACCACGCAGAGCACGGGCTGGAGCTCGTTGTAGAGCTTCGTGTAGCGCGCGAGTTCCTCCTCGACCGGCTCATGATCGCCCTGCATCGGGAAGAAGGCCTTGGGCTTCACGTGATCGAGCAGATGCTTGCGCATGCGCGATGCGCCGCTTTCGACGCGGCTCTCGGCGACGCCCATATAGGTGTCGACATGCAGGACCGTGATCTTCGACCATTCGATGTCGGTGCGGGCCCGCAGCGCCGTATAGAACGGTGCCTGTGCCGCACCGAGCGCCATGATGATGGCGATCTCGTCCTTCTTGGCGAGTTCGGCCTTGCACACCGCGGCCAGCGCCTCGGCGGCGGCTTCACCGAGTGCCTGGTCGGTCGGCGCCACGAGGACTTCCAGTTCGCCGTATTTCAGCTTTTCCATGGTCGGATTTCCTTGCTTGCGGCGCCTTGAGCAGCGCCAGATTTGCCACGAGCAGCATCGTTCGCTGCGGAAGCTGGTCCGCTGCATCATGGCGTTCGGTGGCTCGGATCGGTCGCCGAGCCGGTGATCAGGGCATCAGGATCTCAGCGTCTCTTCCCGCCACCCTTTCCGGCGGTCGGAGACGGGGAGGGCGGCACGCCCTCGATTGCGGTCCAGCGCACCGAGAAGCGTGTCGCGACGTGGAATTCTTCCTCGAGGTCGACAAAGGTCTCCTGCAGCAGCCGTTCGATCGCGTCATGGTCGCGCGCACGGATCGCGGCGAGCTGGCGGCTATGCACGTCGATCATGTGGCGCCCATGTTCGGCGTCGTTGTTGAGCGCGCCGCGCAGCGGATTGAGGTCGCGATAGATCGACGTCATCGTCCGCAGGAGGAACTGGTTGCCGGCGGCATGCGCGACCCGGCGATGGAACATGCCGTCCGCCCGCTGCACCATGCCGGGATCGCCGAGATGGCGCTCCATGAGGCGGATCGTGTCGGCGATCTGGTCGAGTTCCTCCTCGGAGGCATTCTCCGCGGCGAGGTGATAGACGATCGGCTCCAGCATGCGGCGCGTGGCTATAAGTTCCGCCGCGTGATGCACCTCATGCGCGATGTTCTTGCCGACGAGGTCGAGCGGGATCATTGCGGTCGCGACGAAGACGCCGCCGGCCTGTCCGGCCCGGATGCGGAGCACGCCGGAATTCTCGAGGATGCGCAGGGCCTGGCGCAGCGTCGGGCGCGACACTTCGAGCAGTTTCGCCATCTCGGTCTCGTTCGGCAGGCGGTCGCCTTCGCCGAGGCCCCTGGCGTCGATGGCATCGATGATCCGCTCGATCACCGTCTCGAACGTCCGATGAGCCTTGATGGGCGCGAAGATGCGGGCCGAGGAATGGCTGTCGGCGGGATCCTTGGCCCGTTTTCGTTTGGGTGCGTCGGTGCTCATTGTGGGCCTTTCAGCTCCCTTCCCGCCAGCGTGCCGAGTTCTGCGGCGTGTTCGAGGTCCGAGACGATGATCTCGGCCCGAAACGATTGCTCCAGACCGCTGTGATAGCGCTGCAATGCGGGATTGAGAAACACATCCGCCGCACGCTTGATCGAACCGTTCAGGACGATGCGGGCCGGATGGTAGAAGCGCGAAATCAACTGCATCGCCTCGCCGAGATAGCGGCTGAAGATCGCGATGGTCTCTGCGGCCGCCGGCTCGCCGGTGCGGAAGCGCTCGAAGATCGTCACGGCATCGGCCGTCTCACCCGCGATCTCGGCATAGACCTCGCGCAGCCCGCGCCCGCACACCGTGCGGTCCAGCGAACGATAGCTGCCGAGTTCCTCGACATAGAGTGTTTGTTCGGAAATGAGCCCAGCGGCGTAGGCGCCGCGCAAGACGCGGCCATTCTCGAAGACGCCGACGCCGATCCCGGTTCCAAGATTGAGCATGGCGAAGGGGCCCCCGTTGCGTCCGGCGCCCAAAGACGCTTCCGCGATGGCCATGGCGTGAATGTCGTCGTCGACAAAAACGGGGAGGCGCAACTGCTCGCGAAGGAACGTCTCGAGTGGGAAGCCGACCCGGCCTCCCATCAGCGAGCTGTAGACGACATGGCCCCCGTCGAGGATGCCATTCAGCGACAGGCCGATACGCTCCGCATCCGGCGGGCACATGGCGCGGATGAGCGCGGCGAGATCGCTGGCGAAGGCGGTGGTGCCGCGCCGCATCAGCGCCGTCGGCGTCATGCCGAGCGGCGTCGCGCGCAGTTCCGCATCGATCGCGCAGAACTGGATCTTGGTGCCGCCGATATCAACTCCGAGGCTTTGGTTCATTCGATGACCCGGTAGCCAATCGGGGCGGGGTCGGGGTCGCCGACGAGATGCAGCGCCTCGAGCGGACCGAGCGAACCCATCGCGGCGCGATAGATGATCGACCAGCGGTCGTCGCCATCGCACATGGGAATGCCATGATAGGGCAGGATGCGCGACCATGTGTTGACCGGCAGCACAGCAAGGTTCTCGGGCTTCGGCGAGACCGTCAGCTTCAGCGCATAGGGCCGGAGGTCGTGCAGATAGCCGGTCGAATCTCTGAGCGCCAGCAGAGCGCGATAAGCGAAGAACTGCCGATGGGCGACCTTGTCGATGAAGTCACGCGGATAGCGCAACGCCGAATCCGTCTGTTCGCGGTCATAGGCGGCCGCCAGCACGTCGGGATCATAGTCGAGTGTCGGCACGGAGGTCCGTGATGCTGCCGTCGTCGTGTCATAGGCCGCGCGCATCGCAGGATCGCCCTGCTGCCAGAGTTCACGCAGCCGCTCCTGCTCGTGAATCCAGCGCGCTTCGAAATTGGGGATCTCGGTGACCATGTCGTCAAGGCTGTGGAAGGTCACACGCTCGCGGTCGACCCCCGACACCCGCACGACATTGTCGATGCCGGCCCGGTAGGCGGCGATCCGGCGCGGATCGACCCCCTGACAACGGCCGAGGATCCCCTCTTCGAGGATCGTCAGCACGCCGCCGGGCGCGTAGACTGCGCCGATGGCGTCCAGCACGGCCTGGAAGCGGCGCAGCATCAGCGCCTCGCCGAGATCCGGCGCCGCCCGCTCGTTCTTCAGCGGATTGGGCACCTTGTAGGGGAAGGCCATCGAGACGAACTGGATCGGCTCGTCGCGCGCGATGAAATAATCGAGCCGCTCGAGCCAGGCTGTCCGGTTCGCGGGAATGAAGGAGGGATCACCGAACAGCACTTCGGGATGCTCGAAGATCGCAAGGATCCGCTCGGCGACGGTGCCGTCCGCCGCTGCGGCGATCGGAGCATCGTTGCTCAGCAGCAGCGCATTCAGCGCCGCCGCGTCGAGATCGGCCCGCGATGCGACGACCGGAGGATCGAAGCGGCGCGGGAGGGCTGCATTCACATAGATATAGGGGCTGGTCATTCTCTGCTCGGAAGGCATTTTGCTATCGGATGCGGGCCAGGAATTCGCTGGTGCGGGCGTGGCGGGAGGCGCGGATCACGTCCGCGGGCGTGCCGGACTCGGCAACGCGGCCGCCATCGATGAAGTGGACGGTGTCGCCGACCTCCTCGGCAAACTGGATCTCATGCGTCACCACCATCATCGTCATCCCCTCCCGCACCAGATCGCGCATGACGGCCAGCACCTCGCCGACCAGTTCGGGATCAAGCGCGGAGGTCGGTTCGTCGAACAGGATGAGCGAGGGACGCGCGGCGATGGCGCGGGCAATGGCGACGCGCTGCTGCTGACCGCCCGAGAGTTGGGCCGGATAGGCGCCCGCGCGGTCGAGCAGGCCGACCCGGTCGAGCAATTCTCGGCCGCGGTCCTCGGCCTCGCGACGCCCCTGGCCCAGCACCATGCGGAGGCCCGAGGTGACATTGTCGAGCGCCGTCATGTTGGGGAAGAGGTTGAACCGCTGGAACACCATGCCGATGCGCGCCCGCCGCGCGGCGGTGACGCGCGGGCGCGCCTCGTACCACGCATCGCCCCGCTTCTCGGCTCCAACCAGATAGTCCTCCACCCACAACGCGCCGTCATTGTAGGTTTCGAGGCTGTTGACGCAGCGAAGCAGCGTGCTTTTGCCCGACCCCGACGGGCCGATGATGAACGATGCCTCGCCGCGGCGAACCGTGAGATCGATGCCCTTCAGCACCAGATGCGATCCGAAGGCCTTGGTCAGGCCCTTCATGCGAACGATGTCGTCCTGATGGTTTTCCTGCACGAACGTCATCCGAGATTGGGCCGCGGCAGCTCGCGACCGGCGGTGCTGAGGCCGCGTGCGAGATAGGTTTCCAGGCGGGACTGGCCGAACGAGGCGATGGAGACGAGGAACAGGTACCAGAGCGAGGCGACGATCAGCATCTCGATGACATAGAAGGTCTGCGAGGCGATGCTTTGCGTCGTGCCGAGGATCTCGCGTGTTCCGATGACATAGACCAGCGACGTCGCCTTCAGGAGGTCGATGGCAAGGTTGCCGGCCGCCGGAACGATGACCCGGACCGCCTGTGGCAGCACGATGCGCAGCAGCGCGCGGGTCGGCGTCATGCCGATCGACAGCGCCGCTTCGGTCTGGCCATTGTCGACCGCGATCAGCCCGCCTCGTATGACCTCGCACATGAAGGCGCTGACATTCAGCAACAGCCCGAGCAGGGCCGCCGTCGTCGGGGTCACCAGGCTGTTGATGGGAAGCGACAGGCCGCCGATGGTCACTTGCGGCAGAAACAGGCCGAGATTGAACCAGAAGACGACCTGCACCAGAACCGGCGTGCCCCGAAAGAACCAGACATAGGCGGAGGCGATGGTTTCGAGCACGCGGTTGTGCGAGATGCGCATCGCCGCGAGGATCGTCCCCAGCACCATGGAGCCGAGCAGGGATACGAGGGTCAGCATCAGCGTCATCGCCACACCGTTCAAGACGGCTGGAGCGAAGAGATATTCGACGATGACATTCCAGCGGATCCGGCCGCTGCCGATAACGATCTCTGCCATGCCGAGCACGACGATGAGCGCGAGCGCCGCCAAAGCGGCGTTCGCGAGGCGCGGGGCCAGCCTGCGGTGGATCCGCAGGCCGGTATTAGCAGTGTTCATGGGACTCATCATGACCCCGCGGCGGCGTTCGATCAGAACAGCGGCGCGTTGAACGTGAAGGCCTTGACGGCGCCGTCGCCGACGCTCCACTTGTCCATGATCTTCTGGTAGCTGCCGTCTTCCTTCATCGCCTGCATGGCGCCGCCAACGGCAGCCATGAGATCGGTCTGCGACTTCGAGAAGGCGATGCCCTGGTTCGCCGGGGCGAACAGCGGAACGGGCGAGAGTTCGAGCTGGGTCTGGATGCCTTCTGTGGCGGTCTTCAGCGTGTAGTTGCTGACGCCATAGGTGTTCATCGTCGCATCCGCCTGGCCGCTGGCCACGGCGAGGTAAGGGCCGGTCTGGTCGGCGGTTTCCGACAGGATGACCGGGCTCTTGCAGGTCTTGTTCAACTTCTCGACGATGTCGGGGAACAGCGAGCCGGTGACGATGGCGACTCGCTTGCCGCACAGATCCTCCATCACCTTGATGCCCTGCGGATTGCCCTTCGGCACGATGACGCCTGAGCCTTCCTGCGAATAGGCGATGAAGTTCACGACGTCTTCGCGCTTCTTCGTGTCGGCCATGGCGCTCAGATAGAAGTCATAACGTCCGGATTCGACGCCCGGGATGCCGGCCGTGAACTGGATGACGTCCCATTTGACGGTGAGGCCGAGCCGCTTGGCGGCTTCGTTGATGAGATCCGCGTCGACGCCCTTCACCTCGCCGCTCGCCGCATCGACGAAGACCCAGGGGGCATTGCCGTCGGTGGTGGCGACGTTGAGCGTGCCGCGGCTCTTCACCGCTTCCGGCAGGTGCTTCACCATATCCGGCGTCGCCGGCATGTTCGGCGTGATCGTCACCGTCTGCGCCAGCGCAGCTCCGGTCGACAGAAGGGCAACGGTTGCAGCACCGAGAATGCGGACGAGGCCGCCTCGCATGGCGAGAACATTCATTGAAAGGCTCCTTTTGAGCTCATTGGGAAGGCAGCAAAAGGGTAACTCGTTTTCTCTTTAATGTGCAATAGAGTTTCTCTTAGGATATTTGCATTCGTGTCGATGCCGGCGCGGGGCACGGCGAGGCCGGACGTGCTGACGGACTCGTCGCTGAAGGCTTCCCGATGGCGCCTCAGCGCCAGCTCCTCGCGGCCGAGCGACTTGCACACGGACGAGGGATCTTGCCGCTCGATCGCGATATGCGAATCTGGCGCGAGATGGGCTATGACGGCTGTCTCTGCCGCGATCTTCCGGGAGGAGTATCGGGACGATGCGGTCGAGACCGTCGTCCGCGGCGCCGTGACGCGTTCGGCCGGGAGCTCCCGCGCTGACGAGTCCGGAAAACCGGACTGCAACAAGGGTGGAAACCAAACCTATGAAAATCGGATTCTATACATCGACCCTCGGCGATCGCCCGATCGACGAAGTGATCGATTTTGCGGCGGATGAGGGTTTCGAGGCGATCGAGATCGATGTCCGCAGCCATATCCCGTCGCCGGCCGATCTCGGCCCGATCGTCGAGAGGGCTCGCGCCAAGGGGCTCTTCGTCTCGTCGGTGACGCTGTTCGGCAATCAGATGGAGCCGGACGACAGTGCGCGCACCGAGCTCCGGGCAACGACCAAGGCCTATCTCCGCGCTGCAGCGGACGCCCAGGTGCCGATCTTCGTCTTCTTCGCCGGCCGCGACCCGAATGTTTCGGAAGACGACAACTATGCCGGGTTCGCCGCCTGGACGCGGGAACTGCTGGTGGAGACAAAGGATTCGCCGATCCGGCTGGTGCTCGAGAACTGGCCGGGCCCGGACAAGAAGTTCATCGCCGTCAACCCTGTCGGCTGGCGCAAATTGTTCGCGCTGGTGCCGGATCCGCGGCTCGGCCTCGAATTCGATCCGTCGCATCTGATCTGGCAGGATATCGACCCGATGGCGGCGCGCAAGGAATTCGCCGGCCGCATCGCCATCCTTCATGCCAAGGACACGGTCCTCAACCGCGAGATCATCGAGGCAGCCGGCAATCCCTGGTTCCGCTATGTCCTGCCCGGTCTCGGCCTGCTCGACTGGAAGGCGTTCCTGGCAGAGGCCCGCGCCGACGGCTTCGATGACGTGCTCTCGATCGAGCACGAGGACAATGATTTCGGCTGGCCGAAGAAGGATCTCGAGGCCCGCCGCGAAGGCCATCGCGTCGCCCTGGCGAACCTACGCAAGGCGCTCGCCTGAGCGCATCGCCTGCCCGGTCGTGCCGAGCGGCCTGATCTTCCCCGGTAGGGTCCGGCGAAGATCAGGCCGCCCGGAGCAACCAGATCCGCCCTTTGACCGACGCTATTCTTTCGGTCGAACCGTCAGGCCGAAGAAGTTCTGGACTGCGATGCCGCGCCGAAGCATCTTTCATCGAAGAAGCACTGCCGGTTGAGCGATGGTGATTCTGAGGGAGCGCGGGCGGGAGCTTCGAACGAAGCAGGCCAATCAAGACGGATGAACATCGGGAGGAATCGCGCCAGCAGCGCGACCGTTGGTCAACCGGTAAGCAAGAAACCATGCATGGGAGGAAACAACATGGTGAAGTACATCCGACAGCTCCTAGCGACGACGATCGCCGTGGGCGCACTGGCGACGGCCGCGCATGCGGCCGGTCCTGAAATCGTCGCGGGGCCAAGTGCCGACCCCATGTGCTTCAAGCCGTGGGCGGCGGAGACCAAATTCTTCAAGTTCCCGAAGAAGGAAGGTCCATACCGGATCGCGCTCGCCAACGGCTTCATCGGCAATACCTGGCGCATCCAGATGATCCAGACGGCCAAGGCCTATGCCGAGCAGCCGGACGTCAAGGCAAAGCTCAAGGAATTCAAGGTCGTATCAACCGGTGACGACGTCGCCGCGCAGATCGCCGCCGTCGACAACTTCATCAATTCCGGCTACGACGCGATCATCGTCAACGCCCAGAACCCGACCTCCTTCAAGCCGGTGATCAAGCGTGCCAAGGCTGCCGGCGTCGTGCTCGTCGCCTTCGACAACACGCTCGACACCGACGAGGCGATCAACGTCAACGTGAACCAGAAGGGGCTCGGCGAGCTCTGGGGCCAGTGGCTGGTCGATCATCTGCCCGACGGCGGCAAGGTGCTCGAGGTGCGCGGCGTGACCGGCACGTCGGTCGATCGTGATCGCCATGAAGGTATCCAGGAGGTTCTCGGCAAGTCGGGCAAGAAGTTCGAGACGGTCGAGGTCATCGGCCGCTGGGACGATGGCACGGCCCAGAAGGTCACGGCCGATGCGGTCGCCGTGCACAAGAAGTTCGACGGCGTCAGCGTGCAGGGCGGCTCGACCGGCACCGTGCGCGCGCTGATGGATGCGGGCCATCCGTTCGTCCCCGTCGGCGGCGAAACGGAGAACGGCTTCCGCAAGCTGTGCGCAGAGCATTCAGCCGATGGCCTGAAATGCACGTCGGCGGGCAGCGGCCCGGCCCAGGTTGCCGTCGCGATCAAGACGGCCATCGCGGCGCTTGAAGGCGATGTCGTGCCGCAGTCGATCGCGCTGCCGCTCGCCATCGATCACGATCCGGACTTCAAGGATGGCGTGAACTTCTATTCGAAGGAATCCGACAACTTCTTCGTCGGCAATTCCTTCCCCGACTGCGGCATCAACTTCACGGCGCAGGAGATCATGGGGCAGAGCAAAGAGAACCAGTAAGTTCTGCTGGCCTCGACCGGCGGGCCGCCTCGGCCCGCCGGTTCTCTTGTCCTCCAGCGCAGCGGATTTCTCCCTTGCATGACCGGAAGCCCTATCTCGAGCTGAAGCAGATCTCGAAGCGCTATGGCGGCGTTGCTGCGCTGACGGACGTCGATTTCTCGGTCTATCCCGGCGAAATCCAGGCCGTTCTTGGCGAAAATGGCGCCGGCAAGTCCACGCTGATCAAGATTGCTTCCGGCGTCACCGATCCGACCGAGGGCGAGGTCCTGATCGAGGGCAAGCCCGTCCGTTTCAAATCGCCGACCGAGGCGATGCGTGCCGGCGTCGTCTGCGTGTTCCAGGAACTGTCGCTGCTGCCGGAAATGACGGTCGCCGACAATCTCTCGATCGTCGACCCGCCGAAATGGTTCGGCATGATCGACGCCAAGGGGCAGCGCGAGCGCGCCAGGGCGCTGTTGAAGCGTGTCGGCTGCGAGGATGTCCATCCGCTGGAGCTGGTGCGCGACCTGCCGCTGTCGCGTCGCCAGATGGTGGAGATCGCCAAGGCGCTCGGCCGCAATCCGCGCATTCTCATCCTCGACGAGGCGACCTCGGCCCTCACGGCCGACGATGTCGAACGCGTCTACGGCATCATCCGGGAGTTGAAGGCGTCCGGCGTCGGCATTCTCTATGTGTCGCATCGCATGCGCGAGATCGAGGCGCTGGCCGATACGGCGACCGTCTTCCGCAATGGCCGCAAGATCGAGACCTTCCCGAAAGGGGCACGCTCTGTCGATGCCATCATCGAGATGATGATCGGCCGCGAGGTCACGCACCAATATCCCGAAAAGCCGCAGCCGGCGGCCGACAGGCCGGTCGCCCTGGCAGCCGCCCATCTCGCCTGGGGCCGCGAGATCCAGGATATCTCGCTTACCCTGAGGAAGGGCGAAATCGTCGGCCTTGGCGGCCTCGATGGCCAGGGTCAGCGCGAACTGCTGCTGGCGCTGTTCGGCGTGCTCAAGGGCGTTTCGGGAACCGTCGCCGTCGATGGCAAGCCGCTGATGCTCGACGGCCCGCGCAAGGCCATGCAGGCGCCGCTGCCGATGGCGCTGATCCCCGAGGATCGCAAGACCGAAGGCCTGATGCTGCCGATGAGCGTCAGGGACAACATGACGCTCGCCGCGCTGCCGCGTCTCGCCGGCCGCTTCGGTGTCGATGCCGACAAGGAAAACGCCGCCGTCAAATTGATGGTCGATCGGCTGCGGGTGAAGACGCCGGATCTGCTCGCCCCTGTCTCGGCCTTGTCGGGTGGCAACCAGCAGAAGGTGGTGCTGGCGAAATGGCTCATGACGGAACCCGGCATCATCCTGTTGAATGATCCGACGCGCGGCATCGATGTCGGCACCAAGCAGGAAATCTATCGCCTGATGCGGGAGCTGGCCAATCAGGGGGCGGCGATCCTGTTCTATTCGACCGACTATGCCGAATTGATCGGCTGCTGCGACCGCGTGCTTGTCGTCTATGACGGCCGCATCCGCCGCGAGCTGGCCGGAGAAGACCTCAATGAGCGCAATCTGCTGCAGAGCGCCCTCAATATCGACGCGACGGAGCGGGCCGCATGACATCAAGTGGCGTTAGGCGCGGTGCCCTCGGCAACTGGCGCTTCTGGCTCGCTCATAATTCCGGCGTCCTCACCGCCGCGGTGCTCTTCCTGGCGATGTTCACGCTCTACATCTCCAATCACAGCGCCGGACTGACCCCGGCCGTCGCCACCACCGCCGCCAACAAGGCGGTTCTGCTGGCGCTGGTCGCCATGGCGCAGACCCTGCCGGTCCTGACCCGTGGCCTCGATCTTTCGGTCGGCATGGTTTTCGTGATGGCCAACTGCATCGCCTCGGTTATCGTCGTCGGCACGGTCGGGGAGGGCATGCTGGGCATTCTCGCCGTGCTGGCGATCGGCGCGCTGGCCGGTTTCATCAATGGCGCCATCGTCGTGTGGGGGCGGCTGCAGCCGATCATCACGACGCTCGCGACCGGCGCGGTCTATTACGGCATTTCGCTGTTCGTGCGTCCTGGCCCGGGCGGCGACGTCCAGTCCGATATCGCCGATCTTCTCACCGGACAGGTTTTCGGCGTCGTTCCGGCCGCCCTGGTCGTGCTTCTCGTCGTCGTTCTGGTGGTGTGGATCCCCTATCGCCGCTCCGTCCTCGGTCGCGCCGCCTATGCCGTCGGCTCGAACGAGCAGGCGGCCTACATGTCCGGCGTCCCGGTGCAGAGGGCGAAGCTGCTGGCCTATACGCTGGCCGGCCTGCTTGCCTCGATCGCCGGGCTGATGCTCACATTCAACACCTATTCGGGCGAGGCATCGGCGCCGATCGCCGGCAGCTATACGCTGAACTCGATCGCGGCCGTCGTCATCGGTGGCACCTCGCTGTTCGGCGGCTGGGGCTCGGCCATCGGCTCGATCTTCGGCGCCTTCGTCCTGCGGACGATCGAGGACCTCCTGTTCGTCTTCGATCTGCCGCCGCTCTGGCAGCCGCTGTTCCAGGGCGTCGTGCTGCTGATCGCGGTGAGCCTCGGCGCCTACCGCATTTTGCGTGTCCGCAATCGTCTGGAGCTCTTCTCGTGACCGGCGTCGACATCGGATCAGCGCGCGCGCCGACGCTTGCAGAGCGGCTCGGCATCGACCGCTCGGTCGCGATCGCGTTTGCCTGCATCCTGCTCATCCTGGCAGGCGGGGCCATGTATTCCCGCGAGTTCCTGTCGCCGGAATATCTGTTGCAGCAATTGCAGGTCGGCGCGTTCCTCGGCATCATCGCCTCGGGCGCGATGATGGTGATCCTGCTCGGCCATATCGACCTCTCCATTCCCTGGGTGGTGACGCTCGGTGCGATGATGGCAACGGCGATGGTCGGCTGGGGTGGCGCGGCCGGCGTCTGGCTTTGCATTCCGTTCGGCGTCTTCTGCGGCGCGGTGATCGGGGTGCTGAACGGTCTGGGCGTCGCCTATCTGCGGCTGCCGTCGATGATCTTCACGCTCGGCATGAACGCGGTCGTCCAGGGCCTGATGGTCCTGCATACGGGCGGTTTCGCGCCGCTCGACCAGGCGACGGAGGCGATGCATTTCATCGCCGTGCAGCGCAGCCTGTTCGGCATTCCCAACGCCCTGTTCGTCTGGGCGCTGGTCGGCTGCTTGGTCATCTATGTGCTGAAGCGGACGGCTTTCGGCCGGACCGTCTATGCCGTCGGCAACCGGGAATCCGCGGCCTATCTCTCCGGCGTCAACACCAACCGCGTGCTGATCGGCTGCTTCGCCTTTTCCGGCGCCATGGCGGCCTTTGCCGGCGTGCTGCTCGCCGGCTATTCCAACAAGGCCTATCAGAACATGGGCGACGCCTATCTGCTGCCGGCGATCGCGGCCGTGGTGCTGGGCGGCACCAACATTCTCGGCGGGCGCGGCAATTATCTCGGCACCATCGCCGGCGTCATCCTGATCACGCTGCTTCAATCCATCCTTTCTGTGATGCAGATGCCCGAAGCCGGGCGGCAGGTGATCTATGGCTGCGTCATCATCGGGATGCTGCTGATTTACGGGCGAAGCGCCAAGGCGCGGAGCTGATGCGCCGGCGCTGCCACGCACGCTTCACGAGAAGCGCCAACCGGTCTTGAACCGGGCGGTTTCGCAACTGTGGAGTTCTGCGCCGCCGGGGCGCAACCGGCGTGCGGATCGTCCCGCCAAGCATTGACGGCCCGGCATGCGACAGCCATGAACGCTACGCCATACCGGGGGGAGAGCCGATCATGGACGCAAGCGTGGCAACGGCGGCGAATGAGCAGCGCATCTACGCGAAGGTGGCGCGGCGGCTCATTCCGTTCATGATGCTGCTCTATCTGGTCAGTTTCCTCGACCGGGTGAATGTCGGCTTCGCTGCGCTCACCATGAATGCGGATCTCGGCCTTTCGCCTGAGATCTATGGCTGGGGCGCCGGCATCTTCTTCATCGGCTATTTCCTGTTCGAGGTGCCGTCCAATCTGGTGCTCGAGAAGGTGGGCGCGCGGCTGTGGATCTGCCGAATCATGATCACCTGGGGCCTCATCTCCGCCGCCACCGCCCTCGCCACGGGTCCGACCTCGTTCTTCATCCTTCGCTTTCTGCTCGGCGCCGCCGAGGCCGGTTTCCTGCCCGGCATGATCCTCTATCTCGGCTACTGGTTTCCGCTCGCCATTCGGGCGCGCTACATCGCCCTGTTCATGGCGGCCGTGCCCATCGCCAGCGCGGTCGGCTCGCCGCTCTCGGGCCTGGTGATGGGAACGCATGGCCTTTTGGGGCTCGCCGGCTGGCAGTGGCTGTTCATCATCGAAGGGCTCCCCGCCACGCTCCTCGGCCTTGCGGTGCTGGTCCTGCTCCCCAACGGCCCTGCCGATGCGCGCTGGCTGGACGAGGATGAGCGCCGGATCATTGCAGCGAAGCTCTCGGCGGACCATGCTGCAAGCGGTTCGGCGACGCGGCATGGCCTGTGGCCGGCGCTGCGCGATCCGCGCGTGCTGATGCTGGGCCTCATTTATTTCGGGCTCGTCGTCGGGCTCTATGGCATCGGCCTGTGGCTGCCGCAGATCATCCAGGCGCTCGGCTATGACACGCGCCAGATCGGCTTCATCCTCATTCTGCCCTATGCCGTCAGCGCGCTCGCCATGCTGCTTTGGGGCCGGCATAGCGACCAGACCGGCGAGCGGGTGGTGCATGTGGCGGCAGCAGCCTTCCTTGGCACGGTCGGTCTCGTCGCCAGTGTCCACGTCTCCTCGCATGTCCTTGCCATCATCGCCGTGACCTTCGCCTCCGTCGGCATCTATGCGGCCCTCGGCCCCTTCTGGGCCGTGCCTCCGCTGTTTCTGCGCGGTACCGCGGCCGCAGCCGGCATCGCGCTGATCAATTCGATCGGCAATCTCGGCGGTTTCGTCGGCCCTTATGCGGTCGGCTTCATCAAGGAGAGCACCGGCCGGTTTACGGCAGGCTTCGAACTGCTTGCCGCTGTCGTCTGCACTGCGGGGCTGCTGGCGCTGCTGCTGCGCGTCATGCTGCGGCGGCGCGGAACGCTGTCTGTTCCCGCTCGGCAGTCTCATAGGAAGCCTCTGACCTGAACTGAGCGTGCCGGAGCGCATCGCGGACGTTTTCAGGGGCGGCCTGTTCAGCTGGCCCTGATGAGACCCGTTCCCATCAGGATGAACGAGGGGATCACGTCCTCGCCGTACAGCCCGGTGAAGTGCGCGATCATTCCTCGCATGATATTGCCGCGTGCCTGCATCTGGATGAGGTGACGTACCGAGGTCATGTAGGTGTAGGCGAGTGCGTTGCGCGCGCCTTCGGAACCGGCGGCGAGAAGCACATCCGTGGTCGCCTGCGGGAGCTTCTCGCCGGGAGGCGTGACCAGCACGCCGATCAGCCGGCTGAGATCGGGCGGGCTGTGCGGGCTTTCGAAGGGGATGGCCGCCACTTCGGCCTTCAGCATCTTGCGGTCATCGGCGGCCAGCAGCGCGATGCACTTCAGGACCTGCATGTGCAGATGGAATTCGGAACCGGGATCCGCCATCTCGATGCCCCGATCGAAGAAGGCCAGCGCGGCGGCGAAATCGCCGCGCGCCTGCCGCAGTTGCCCGAGCACCGGCAGGGCCGCGGCCGAGTCCGCCGTACGGTCGAAGGCCCGCTCCGCAAGGTCCTCGGCAAGCTCGCGATGGCCGCGATCGACGAAATAGAGCAGCTTGGCAGCGGCCAGCATCAGCAGCGGGTTGGCCTCGATCAGTGGCAGGCAATCGAGCACCGTCGCCTCGATCTCGTTTTCGATCGCGTCGCGCTCCTCGCGGCCGATGCCGGTGAAGGGATTCGTGAGGACGAGGCGCGCAAACAGATGGAGGCACCATTGCAGGGCAAGGTCGGCGCTGGCCGGATTCTGCGCCCGTGCCTCCCGCAATTGCAGACCCTTTTCCAGCCATTTCGGATTGGAGGCTGACAGCAGGGTCGACGCCGCGCGGAGACGGATTTCGAGCGGCTGGTCGATTGGCGTGCCAAGCCCCTCCGAAGCCTCGGCGAGATTGCGCCGCAACGCCTCGACAATGCCGGTCGAGGCGCGTTGCACCTCCGACATCCGCGAGGTCATGGCTGCACCACCGAGCTCGAGTCGGAAGGCGCGGATGATGCGGCGTGACGACCCCTCCCGCAGCGTGGCGGTGCAATCCAGCCGGGCCGCGTTGCGCTGGAAGCTCACCTTCAGGACATAGCGCATTCCCTGCAACGACGGGCCCTCATCCCGCCCCAGGACCACGACGGTTTCGCCCGCGCCGAGTTCGGACGCGATCTGGTCGCGCATCTGCCGGGCGATGGTGTTCGCCTGTTCGACAAGACGATCGTCCTGCGTCGAGACGACAGCAACGATCGCCAGGAGGCCGCTGCTCGGGATCGAATCGGGCGCCGGGGCAGCGGCGGGCTGCTCCGTTGCGATCCAGACATAGCCCTCGCCATATTGGGTGGCGATGAAACGGGGTGATCTTGCGCTGTCGCCGAGCTTGGTGCGCAGGCGGTTGACGAGGAAGTCGACATTGCGGTCGGACGCGTCCGCCTGGGTCGGGGCGATCGCATCAAGCAACTGGCCGCGCTGCATCAGGCGGTGGGGATTGCGCGTCAGCGCGAGAAGCAGCGCGCGCTCGCTTCGCGTAAACCTGATCTGCTCTCCATTGCGATGGGCAAACAGGCAGGTGTCGTCCAGGACGACATCGCCCAACACCAGACCGCCCGTCGGCGGCATCTCACGTCTCATCTGAACCTGCCCTCAGACTGCCGGTCGTAGCGGCAGATACAATTCGAAACATGAGCTGGCAGAATGTCCGAAGCGCAACGCCGGGTCGAGCGGATAACGCAGTCTCCGGCAGTTCATGAAGCGACGGCGTTCGCGCCACGCCTGCGGCGGCCGAATCCGAGATGAGATGTCTGCCGGAAGCGGCGGGAGAGGCGGCGCGGTTGTTCATGAATCCACTCGCCATTCGAATGACGGCTGCTTTCAAATAATGGACAAACAATCGCCTGTTATACGGCCGGTCTTAACCAAGAAAGGCTGCGCCGACATCGCGTCCGGCCGTTCGGCCTTCCTCCTCTGCACCCAGCCTGCCTGCGATCGGAGCCCATCATGCCGCACTCGAAAAGCCGTTCGATCAAGCAGCGCGCGGGCTCCTTGCCGATGCATCTTCCGAGCCATGACTTGCGAAATGAAGGATGGCTGACACGTCGCCGCCGCAACCTCCTGACTGGAGCCGCGATCCTGTCGGCGGCCGCGACGGGCACGCTGATCGCTGGCCCGGCCTACGCCGACAACTGGAATGTTTCTGATTCGAACGGGCTGTATCGTGCTGTGGCCAACGCCAGGAACGGCGACACCATCACCTTCACGACGAACATCACACTGACGTCGAACCTGCCGACGATGGCCAAGAGCGTGACAATCAATGGCGGCAACTACACGCTGTCTGGGGGTGGCCAGTATCGCGGTCTCTCCGTCGAGCCGAATCCGAGAATCCAGCCTGGCCCGATTTCCGTTGCGATCAACAATCTGGCCATCGTCGATACGAAAGCCGTCGGCGGCAACGGCGGCGATTCCTACCGTGGGCAGTATGACGGCGGCCAGGGCGGCGGCGCGGGCGGGGGCGGCGCGGCGCTCGGCGGCGGCCTCTATGTCGGCGCGGCCGCAGCCGTGACCATTTCCAATGTTTCCTTCTCCCGCGACAACGCGACTGGTGGTGCCGGCGGAAATATCGGCTCGACGCTCGGCGGCGCCTATGGCGGCGGCGGCGGCGGTGGCTCGACGGGCGATGGCGGTAACGGCAAGGTGCTGGGCTATGGCGGCGGTGGCGGCTATGGCGGCGGCGGCTATGGCGCAAGCTCAGGCGGCATCGGTTCATACAGGGCCGAGCCCGGATCCCTCGGCGGGGGCGGTGGTGGCGGCGGCAATGGCAACGGCGGCGGCGCCGCTGGAGGACTGGGCGGCGGCGGCGGTGGGGGCGCCTCAGGCGCGAGCGGAATTGGCGGTCTCGCCGGACTCGGCGGCGGTGCTGGCAGTCGCGATGGCGCCGGCGGCGGCGGCGGCGGTCTCGGCGGTGCGGTCTATGTCGATCCGAAAGGCAGCCTTGTTCTGGCTGGCACGCTCGGCATTGCGGGAAATTCCGTCGCCGGGGGTGCTGGGGGCGGCGGAAGGGGCAATGACGGCCAGGTGGGCAAGGGCTATGGCTCCGGCATCTTCTATTCGGGGCCCGGCTTTCTGACCTTCGCGCCGGGCGTTGGCCAGATCCAGCGCGTCAGCGACGTGATCGCAACGGTTGACGGCGTCAACGGCGGCAGAGGCGAAGGTTTCTACATCGTCAAGAATGGCGCGGGCACGACGGTCCTGACCGGCCAGAACGCCTATGCCGGATATATCATCGTCAATGCCGGAACATTGCAGGGCAACACATCCAGCCTCTTGAGCGGCATCCGCAACGAGGCGTCGCTGGTCTTCGACCAGGCGGCCGATGGTCGCTTCAATCATCAGCTCACAGGCCGCGGTTCGCTGACCAAGACGGGAGCGGGCTCACTCACCCTCGGGGTCCCGAACGCCTATACCGGCGCGACCACGGTGAACCAGGGGGCTCTGCTGCTCGGTGCGTCCGGCGCGCTTCCCGACAGCACGGCCGTCACGCTGAATGGCGGGGTGCTCGGCGTCGAGAGCGCAAAGGCAACGTCCGGTGCCCCTGTCACCATCGGATCGGCTGCCGGCAGCGGGCTCTATGCCGGCAAGGACGGACAGTTGACGCTGAACGGCGTGGTGAGCGGCAGTCCGCTGGTCAAATCAGGGTCCGGCGAGGTGACGCTTGGTGGCGCGAACACGTTCACCGGCGCGACGGTCAATGGTGGCGTTCTCCGCTTCACGACCGATGCCAATCTCGGCACGGCGCTCGGCCCGATCACCGTCACCAATGGCGGCAGCGTCGGCACCACCGAGGCCGTTCCGGCCGACTTCACGATTACCCGGCCGCTGATCGTGGATGGCAGCGGCGGCGTGGACGTTGCCCTGCATCCCGTCATCTGGTCAGGGCCTGTCTCGGGCGCAGGCGCCTTCATCAAGAGCGGCCCGGGCGAGCTCTGGCTGGCCGGCTCCAACACCTACTCCCGTGGCACGAACATCGATGAAGGAACAATCAGGGTCGAGTCCGACGCCGCCTTGGGCGCCTCGGGTACCAATATCAATCTCGATGGCGGCGCGCTGCGCGCGTCGCAAAGTTTCAAGACGCAACGCGGCGTCTCGCTTGGCAGGCTCAACGGCACGTTCAATGTCGACCCGGGTCAGCGGCTCGAGCTCGCAGGTCCAGTCAGCGGCGCGGCCCTCGCCAAGGTCGGGCCGGGGACGCTGGTGCTGAGCAGCGGCGCCAACAGCTACAATGGGCCGAACTATGTGAATGGCGGCGTGCTCGAGGGCAACAGCAGTTCGATCCGCGGCAAGATCATCTTTGATTCGAACGCAGACAACCCCGTCCCCCGCTCCGTGCGCTTCCAGCAGACATGGGATTCGACCTACAACGGCGCCATCTCCGGGCTCGGCAGCGTCGTCAAGGCCGGCGGCGGCCTGCTGACGTTGAGCGCGACCAACACCTATACGGGCGGGACCATCGTCGAGGCGGGCACGCTGCAGGGCGATGCCAACAGCCTGCAGGGTGATATTCTCAATAATGCGTCGGTGGTGTTCTCGCAGAAGACCGACGGCACCTATGCCGGCAACCTGACCGGTCCTGGCCAGCTGACCAAGACTGGCAGCGGCCGGCTCAATCTCACCGGCAATGATTCCGCCGGCGGCACGGCGATCAACGGCGGCATGCTCGCCGTCAACGGCAAGCTCACCAGCAATGTCGTCGTCAACACCAATGGCATCCTGGCCGGCGCGGGCAATGTCGTCGGCAATATCGATCTCAAGGGCGGCGAGATCGCGCCGGGCAATTCGATAGGCACGGTGCATGTCAGTGGCGACCTGCTCATGGAGCCGCAGTCCGACTATCATGTCGAGATCAACGGCGCTTCGAGCGACCGGATCGAGGTCGGTGGCCAAGCGACGATCCTCTCCTCGCGCTTCGAGATCGAACGCTACAATACGGTGGATTCCCCTGTCGTGCCCGGCACGACCTATACGATCCTGACCTCGGGCGGCGGCTTGACCGTGCAGTCGCCGTCGGTGGCCGTCGCCGACTTCCCGTTCATCGATTTTACGCTGAGCGAAGACGGCACCAATGGCTACCTCTCGACGGCACGCAGCGCCGAGCGCTTTGCGGATCTTGCAACGACGCCGAACGAGATCGCGATAGCGAACGCGCTCGATGCGGATGCGTGGAGCCCGGCTTGGCAGCAAGTGGTCGGCGCTGGGGCGGCCGATGCGAGTGCTGCCTTCACCAGCCTCGCCAATGCCTCGATCCATGCCAGCGCCCTCGGCGTCCTCTCCGAGCAGTCGCACTTCCTGCGTGATGCCGTGACCGACCGTCTGCGCGGGGCGATCGGCGGCGAGGAAACAGCGGCTGTCGCCGGCGTCACCAAGGTGCCGGCCGGGACGGCCTATGCGATGTGGGGCCGCGCGCTCGGCAGCTGGGGTTCGGCCGATGGCAACGGCAATGCCGCTGATATCAGCTCTTCGATCGGCGGCCTGATCGCCGGCGTTGACGCCACGGTCGACGGTACCTGGCGCTTCGGCCTTGCCGGCGGCTACAGCCAGAGTTGGTTCTCCTCGCCCGACATCGCCGCCTCCGGCTCCAGCGACAGCTATCACCTCGCGCTCTATGGCGGCTGGCAGGGCCAGTCCGGCTTCGCGCTCCGCGGCGGCGCCGCCTATTCCTGGAATGATGTCGACACGGCACGACAGGTTGCGGTGGTCGGTCTCGCAGGCGCCGCCGAGGGCAGCTACAGCGCGCCGACGGCGCAGGTGTTCGGCGAGGGTGCCTACAAGTTCGACTATGGCAAGGCGGCGTTCGAGCCCTTCGCTAATCTCGCTTACGTGCATATCGACGGCGATGTGAGCGAAAGCGGGACGGCCGCGATGACCGGTTCGACGACGCTCGACACCACCTATACGACGCTCGGACTGCGCGCCTCCGGTCAGCTGGCGACAGGTGTCACGGCGCGCGGCACGCTGGGCTGGCGGCATGCGTTCGGCGATGTCACGCCGGAAACGACGCTTGGCTTCGATCCGGCCTCCGCCGTCGCGCTTTCGGGCACGCCGATCGCCGAAAATGCGCTCGTCACCGAACTCGGGCTCGACTTCGCGGTCAGCAAGAGCGCCACGCTCGGTGTCTCCTATTCAGGGCAGTACGCCGCCGACGCCTATGAGAATTCGGCGCAGGCCAATTTCTCTGTGCAGTTCTGACAGCAGGCGGCGGAAGCCGGCAATCGCAAACCGGGCGGAGACATCATGGCTTCAGCTGCGACGCTCGGACTGGCGCTGTTCCGCCGCAAGCCGGTGCGGTCCATGGCCGAGCAGGCTCTGGCCGATGCGGCGCATGGGACACTGCGCCGGTCGATCGGCCTGTTTCAGCTGGTCATGCTCGGCATCGGGGCGACGGTTGGCAGCGGCATCTTCGTCGCCTTGACGGCCGCCGTGCCGGTGTCGGGACCTGCCGTGATCCTGTCCTTCGTCATCGCGGGCATCACGGCCGGCCTGACCGCGCTTTGCTATGCCGAGCTCGCCTCGACAATGCCCGTCGCGGGCTCCGCCTATTCCTATGCCTATGCGACGCTCGGCGAGTTCTGCGCCTTCGTGGTCGGCGCGTGTCTGCTGCTTGAATATGCCGTGTCTGCCTCGGCCATTGCCGTCGGTTGGGGGCAGTATCTCAACGAGTTGTTCGGTGATGTCACGGGATGGTATATGCCGGATGCCATCACGCAGCCGCCGGGCGAAGGCGGCGTCGTCAACCTGCCGGCTGTGGCGCTGATCGCGATCTGCGCGACGCTGTTGATCCGCGGCGCGAAGGAATCGACGACGGTGAACGCCATCCTCGTCGTGGTGAAGCTGGGCGTGCTGTCATTGTTCGGCGTCATCGCGCTGACGGCCTTCAGGAGCGAGAACCTCGTTCCGTTCATGCCGCTCGGCTGGGCCGGCATCGGCTCCGCCGCCTCGATGATCTTCTTCTCCTATATCGGTCTCGATACCGTCTCGACCGCTGGCGACGAAGCGAAGGATCCGGCACGGACCTTGCCGCTCGCCATCATCATCTCCCTGCTGGTCGTGACGGGTATCTATCTGTTCGTGGCGATCGCCGCCGTGGGTGCGCAGCCCTGGAACGCCTTTTCCGACCAGACCGCCGGCCTTGCCGTGATCCTGCGCAACGTCACCGGCGCGGCGTGGCCGTCGATCCTGTTTTCAATCGGCGCCATCGTCTCGATCTTCAGCGTGACGCTTGCCGCGATGTATGGCCAGACGCGGATCCTGATCGCCATGAGCCGCGACGGTCTCCTGCCGGCGGTCTTCGCCAAGGTGGATCCGGTGACGCAATCCCCCAGGCACAATACGTATATGGTGGCGCTGTTCATCGCCGTTCTGGCTGCGGTCGTGCCGCTGAACGTGCTCGTCAATCTGACCAGCATGGGCACGCTGACGGCGTTCGCAGTCGTTTCGCTCGGCGTCATGATCCTGCGGCGCACGAGACCGGATCTGGAGCGCGGCTTCAAGGTGCCGCTGTTTCCCTTGGTGCCGGTCGCCAGCGTCGCCTTCTGCCTCTACTTGATCATCGAGCTGCCCCGGCTCACTCATCTGCTTTTTCTCGCCTGGATAACCGGAGCGCTGCTTCTCTATTTCGGATACTCATATCGAAACTCGGTGCTCGCGAGGACCTGACAGCCATGAACGATCAAGTGTTGATGTCGGATCGACAGGGGCGCCGCGACGTCAGGATGGCCGCCCGCCTCGGGATTGCCGTGCTGCTCGCCTCTGTCGCGACCCCGCTATTTGCCGGTCCGCTGCCGCCGCAGGTTGCGGGTGTCGCGATCCCCGATGGTCAGATCGAGAGTGCCGTCGCCGGGCTCGACGGGATCGCTGAGATCATCATGAAGCAGAGCGGCGTTCCGGGCATGGCGATTGCGGTCGTTCAGAACGGCAAAACCGTCTATGCCAAGGGCTTCGGCGTCCGCAAGGTCGGCGACCCCGCGCCTGTTGATGCCGATACGGTGTTCCAGGTCGCCTCGCTGTCGAAATCGCTTGCCGGCAGCGTGGTCGCCCATGAGGTGGGGACCGGCGTCGTCGCGTGGGATACGCCGGTGGTCGCCCATCTGCCATGGTTCGCATTGAAGGATCCGTGGGTGACGCAGCATGTCACGATCGCCGATCTCTTCAGCCACCGGTCGGGACTGCCGGAGCATGCCGGCGATGGTCTCGAGGACATCGGCTTTGATCGACGGGCAGTTCTGGAGCGGCTCCGCCTGCTGCCGCTCGACAGCTTTCGCGATACCTATGCGTATACGAATTTTGGACTGACGGCCGCCGCCGAATCCGTGGCTGTCGCCTCAGGGAAGTCATGGGAGGACCTCGCGGACGCGGTGCTCTACAAGCCGCTCGGCATGGCATCGACCAGCTCCCGCTTCGCCGATTTCGAAAAGCGGCCGGATCGCGCCTTCGGTCATGTGAAGGTCGGAGATCGTTACCTGCCAAAGTATCAGCGGCAGCCGGATGCGCAGTCGCCCGCCGGCGGCGTCAGCTCGTCGGTCAACGATCTGGCCCGCTGGATGTCGATGATCCTGGCGAACGGCGAATTTGGCGGCAAGCGGATCATTGCTGAGGAGGCGCTGCTTCCGGCCATCAGCGCTGAAATGATCTCGTCGCCATCCTATGCCGTCGACGCCCGGCCCGGTTTCTACGGCTATGGTTTCGGCGTCGGGATCACGCCGTCTGGCCGCGTCATGCTCAGCCATTCCGGCGCCTTCGCGCTCGGCGCCGGGACCTATTACGCCATGCTGCCGTCGGCCCATGTCGGCATCGTCATTCTCACCAACGCGGCACCGACAGGCGCGGCTGAGGCGATCGGCGCGTCATTCATGGATCTCGTTCAGTTCGGCGCTGTCACCGAGGACTGGTTTGGCTTGTATGGCCCGCGACTGGCCGCTGTCTCCGCGCCAGTGGGCGATCTGGTCGGCAAGTCGCCACCGGACCATCCGGCGCCGGCGGCTAAACTCGCGAGCTATGTCGGTGTCTATGCCAATCCGTATTTCGGCGACGCAGAGGTCACCGAGGTCGGCGATCATCTTCAACTCTCGATCGGACCTGCGGCCAGGACCTATCCGCTCAGCCATTGGGACGGCGGGACGTTCAGTATCCGTCCGTCGAGCGAAAACCAGCCGGACGGCTCGTTTTCATCGGTTGCGTTCGGGCCATCCGGTGAAATGACCATCGGTTACCTCGGCCACGACGGCTTCGGCCGGTTCACCAGGCGCTGACCGGGGAGACCCGCGCGAGCTTCGCTCAGATCGAAGGGGAGGCGAGGTTCGCGCCGATCTGGCGATAATAGGTGCGGAGCCGGTCGGCATCGCCTGCAAACATCGCCGCGACCCACTGATGATAGGCATCGGCAGTTTCGCGGGCGGGCGCCTTGCCGCCGAGGCTGGCCGCGATCAGATGTCCCGCCGTCATTCCCGATAGCAGCGCCTTCAGCACACCGTGCGAGGATGTCGGATCGAGCGTTGCAGATGCATCGCCGACCATGAACCATCCTGGCCCGGCCGTCCGTTCCGCCATGCGCCAGGTCACATCGGCGCCTCGTTCGGGCCCGAGCGCCGCAAGCCCGCGAAGCTCGTCGGGCACCGCGCCGACGGCGCGGCCGCCGAAACGGACGGATGTCCACTGGTAGAGCTCGGGTTTCACCCGCGCCGACCAGGTCCAGCCCGACGCATTGCCGACGAGCAGAGGCGCCGCGTCGCGGGCGGGACACGAGCCCTCGCGATAGCCATAGCGCGCGATCAGCTGCGGCGAGCGCACGACCCCGCCAATGTCCAGCATGCGGCCAAGCCACCGGCTCGCCCCCGTCGCGTCAACGACGATGCGTGCCGAGATCGGACCGGCTGGTGTCATGATGCCGCCGAGGCCGGCTTCGTCTTTAAGGACGCCGGTTGCCGCGCAATCCGTGTGCACGATAACGCCCAATTCGCGTGTCCGGTCGAGCAGCATGGCGTCGAAGTCGGCCCGCCATACCTGAAACCCGTGCCAGGGACCGTTCTGATCCTCGCCAAAGGATTCGAAACGACGCGGCCCGCCCCACTCGATCCAGATCCCCTTATGGCGCGCGCCGACAACCGCGTGCAAACGCTTCGCCAGGCCGAGCTGCGCGAGCAGTGGCTCGATGCCGGGATGCAGCGTCTCGCCGGGCCGGTCACGGAGGCCGGGCTCGCGTTCGCAGAGGACGACGCGCAATCCGCGCGTGGCACAGGCGATCGCCGCCGCGCAGCCTGCGGGCCCGCCGCCGACGACGACTATGTCGGCATCGACGTGTCGGCTATCCATGGACCGTCTTCTCGCTGGATCAGAACGATATTGTCCGAGACATAGGCCCGAGCCTGTTCCAGCACCTCCAGGAGAACGACATTCATGTCGTCCGGATGTGCGCTCTCGTCACCCCAGCGGATAACGTGGAAGGAATAGCGGCGCGTGCCAGAGAGCTGGACGCCGGCAGACTTTTCCGCCGCCAACAGTCCTGCGTCATCAGGTTTCACGCTCTGGAACGAGAGGACCGACCACGCGGCCTTGGCTTGCAACACCTTGAAGGCGGCTGTCTTCTTGTCGAAGTGCTTGAGGAACTCCGGATCATGGATGCCGAGCGCCCAGTAGACGCCAGCCATGGCCATGATGCGCGCGCGATATTCCGGCGTATCGACGCGCGAGGTGAGCGCTGCCGTCATCGTGCCGACCGTGTCGATGTAGTCGACCCTGTAGGCATTGGGATAGGCCACGACCGGCTTGTCGGCCACTGTGATCAGTTTCGGGCCGCGAACGCCATCCCAGGGCAGATAGCTTCCATCCTCCAGCGGCGCGCTGCCAATCTCCTGGTCGGTCAGAGGAATGATCGTCGGATAGGGATAGAATTCCCCGCCGATCCCCTTGTCGGGCGCGAAGGTCCGGGTCGAATCCGGCGCCACGCCAGGCCAATAGGCGCCGAGCGCCGCGCAGAGCTTGGCATCTTCGATGAAGGGCGATCCGAGCCCGTAGCCGGCCATGAACTTCTGCAGCGGCCGGTGCGGGTCGGTGTAGTAGATGCCTTGGCTCGTGTCCCATCCGGGATCGAAAAGACCCGGCGAGCCGTCCGGCAAACCGGTCTTCTGAACTTCCCAGGGTCCGTTCGGATGCTGGACTTCGCCTGCCGCTTCCGTCGGCTGCGTGACGATCGCCGTGATGGTGGTGTCTTCGAGGCTGAAGCCGACCGGCAACGTGATATTGCCGGCCATGCGTGTCTGCGACAGGGCCAGCGGATGGATCGCCCACAACGCATCGCGGATCGGCTCGGGCACCTCGGTCTGCCACCAGACCATGAGATCGCGCTGCGTCACCTTCGGGAAGAAGTCGGGCAGCCCCACCGTGCAATAGGCCGGCAGAATCCAGTCGACGCCGGTCTTCAGCTGCGGGCAGTCCACTTCGACCCAGCCATCGCCGACACCATCGAAATAATGCAGGGCGTCATATCCGCCGGCCTTGATCACGGCATCCATGTCGGGGCGCAGGTTGAGATTTTCGATCTGTCCGTTGGGCAGAACGCGGTGTCGGATATTGATGTATTCAGGCGCCGGGCGCTGCGTGTCGCGAAACGCATCCAGCATATAGCGCGGCTCGCCGGGTGGCGGGTCGGGCGTGCCGACCGGCATGATCTGCATGGCGCCAAGCTGGAGGTTTTCGGGATCCGACGTATAGCGTCCGTCGACCGGAAAGGTCAGCAACCGGCCGTCATATTGAGCCGGCGTCAACAGCGGGTTCGGGCGCGGCTCCAATACGCCATCGCCGAAGTCCGGCCGCTCCGAAAGCGAGCCGATCCTCTCATCCTTGATGGTGAAGGGGAAATTCTCGAGGTCCTCGCCGCGCCAGTTGTTCTTCAGTCCGTTCAGATCGAGGAAGCGATGGAATTGCGCCAGCCCGTCATTGCGCAGCCCGCGTGTCAGCTCGACGCGAAGATCAAGCCCGGCAATGCATTCGCGGCCGCTGAACAGCTTATGGATCGGCACCCAGAACGGCAGATCCTTGTCTTCCGGCAGGACGTCCTGCGGCCCGAAGGCTTCCGAGGCGCCCTGCATCTGAATGGCGAGAAACGCCACGAAACGCCGCGGCACGACGCGGAACTCGAACGGTTGCGCGTCGTCCAGCGGGACGAAGTTGCGCGCGCGACCGTCATAGAGCGGCTCCAGCGTGCCGAGACGCGTGATGCCGGTCCGCGAGAAGCACAGCTCGGCGTGCTTCGAATGAACCGACATCGGCGCGCTCTGGTATTGCGGCGCGAATACGACCATGCCGAGCGGCCTGCCGCCCGCTTGCCGGCGAATGTCCTCGAGGGTCGGCGGCGCGACGCCATACACATAATTCTCGACGGCTTCGATCTCGGCGAGCGTCGGGAACCCGCGCAACGCGTTGCCGCTGCGGTCCGCCACCACGGTCGGCGATGCCAGTGCATGGTAGAGCAGGCTGCGTTCGGGCCGGCCCGCCTCGATGCCCTTCGAGCCGGAGAGCGCGAAATCCCCGAAGCCCGGATAGCTGCGGTCGATGCGGGTCAACCCCTTGCCCAGTTCTGCTCCGAGCGGGTCCGCCTCGATATCGAGCTCTCCGCCGGTCGCATCGAGCAGGAGCTGACGCCATCCGAGCGGGGCGAGCCGCGCGCAGACCGCGCGCACGCGGTCGACAAGGGGGCGATCCTCCCCGGCGACCGCGCCGAGATTCGGAAAGGCGACGAACGCGCCAATCCCCAAGGCAGTCGTCTTCAGGAAGCCGCGACGCGTCACAGCCAAAGACATTTGAATTCCCCCGAAATCCTCCGGCTAACTATATTCGGTCCCGACTGATTTCGTCCATCGATCTCTGTGATCAAGTGGCGCCAATCGAAGGTGTCTTTCTGCCCTGGCAGCACAGGCGGGGAGAATGGCTCGATGCGAGATCTTTCGTCGACTTAACAGGTGGGCGAGGGCACCGCGGCAGCAACTGCATGCCCGCGCCGTGCGCCCCCGGGCGCCCGTCGCCAGCCTCACCGCAGCAGAGGATTGTCGCCGCGCCACCAATGCGCGAAGGGATCGGATTGGAGGATCCGGTCCATCGTCTCACGGCGCCGGAGTCACCGACCAGCTCGTTTCGTCGTGATATCGGTTCGGACTGCGCTCCTCATCCCAAGGTTGGGCTTAGCTCCTACGGAAGGGCATGAGGAGACATTGCCGGCTGGCGATCGGTGGCTTGCTGCGCGGGTCCGTCAGCCCGTGAAGTTCGTAGCCCTTGCCAGGAGCAGGACCAGCTCGACCTGACGGTGCGTTTCGGTCTTTTCGAAGATCTGCTTCAGCACCGATCGCGCCGTCTCGCGGGCGATACCGAGCGCCGACGCGGCTTCGGCGAGGTCTTCGCCCGTTGCGAGCCGAACCGCCAGCCGCGCCTCGCCAGGGGTTAGCCCGAACAAGCGCCGCAGAACCCGCTCGGGCGGCATCGGACCCCTGCCAAGCGTCGTGAAGACGAGAACCGTCGTCGAGCGCGGGAAGAGGTCGGCCGCATTCCCGGAGACCGGCATGAGATCGACATGGAGGCGGGAGCCCCTGCTTGTTCCAACGAGGACAGGCCCCGGCAATGCCTCGCGGCGGATCGCAGCCCGGATGAAGGCCTGCAGGTTGAGGTCCTGGTCGGCCTCAGCGGCGACCAGCATGCCGGCGCGCAGCAACAGCTGCTGACCGATCAGTTGCTCGGCATGCCGGTTCAATCGAATGACCTTGCCGCGCCAGTCGAGCAGCGCCGCGCCTCGGCCGATCATGTCGATAGCATCCATGCCGGCGACGAGCCGGGAGCGGTCGAAAGCCTCGGAGAGATGAATCAGCCGCCGGAAATGCGGCGCCAGCCGCTCGAGGCGAGCGGCATCGGTGCGATCGAAGTGACCCTGACCTTGGCCCTTCAGAAGTGGAAGGCCCCAGGGGCTGCCGGCGACATCGACACCCACCACGGCGAAGCCAGGGAAGCCGAACTGGAGGTAGAGCTCATTATAGAGCCGCGACTTCCTCCGCTCGTCGTCGGTCGCGATGTCATGTTCCAGCACGACGCGTTTGCCGCGGTCGATCATGGGACCGCCGCGCTCGGCGCGATAGTGGTGCAGGAACCAGTTGCCGCGGACATACTCGTCGAGCAGATCGCCAAAGTCGCGCGATGCCGGCATCGCAAGAAACGGCTTGTCGGGATTGCGGCCGTCCGCGCTGGTCGGATCCGGATTGCGCGGATAGAACATCATGCAGGCGGCGTCGAGCGAGCGTGCGAGGCCGTGTAGCGCGTCTCCCCATTGCTCCGGTGCGACGACGGCGTCGTAGCACCGCTCGACGGCCCTCTCCACAGCATCGTCGTTCATTGTCCGGACCCCATAGGTGCCAGCGCTCAGAACCGTCCGCACCGAAGCGTGGCGGCTTCCCCGCGTGCACGTCAAGTCCGAAGTCCATCCGGCAATGCCTGCATCGCCGGACGGATCGCTTTCGATGGTGAGGCGATGGGGTCAGGACTTGCCCCAGCCGGCCAGCAGCTTCTTCGCTTTGGCCGAGAACCTGTCTCCCGACAAGAATGCCTTGGCGGTCTTGCCGTCGGCCGTGACCCAGAAATAGTCGGGCTTGTCCTGGCCCTTCAGGCCAAATGCGACCTTGAACGTGATCTTGCCGTCCTTGGCAGGGCCCTCCATGGCCGACCAGCAGAACGGCGTCTTCGTCTCTTTCGACTTGCCGATCCAGACGGCGTCCCAGCAGAGTTTGCCATCCGTCGCCGTCCAGGTGCCCTTGCCGACTTCGGTCTTGTCGAAGCCGCCGACAGCCATGAAGGTGCCGTCTGCTGCAAAGGAGACGCCCTTGCCGCCGCCCCAGTCCCAGGAGTGACCGGCAATAGCGGATCGTATGGTTGCAGCGCTGGCGGGCTTTGCAGTTGGATCGAACTTGAAGCCGGCGAAGGCCGTGAGGGTCGAAAACGCGAGCATGCCTGCCGCAAATGCTAGGGTGCGGAGAGGGGTGTTCATGAGGCGGATATCCTCTTGGATGGAAGGTTGATGCCAGAGCCGCGTTCCTTGCTGGCCACGGCCGCCTGAATGAGGTCGCCGCGTTCGATCCGGTTGAGATAGCGGTTAGCGGGATTGTCGAGGCCAGTCGCATCGAGCAGCCGGAACTCGCAGCAGGCAGAGGCTTCGAAGCCGCAGGCTGATCGGCGAAAGCGACATCTGTCGCCGCCACACGTATCCGTATGCCCGGAATCCGGCGTCATCCCTGTAGCCCCTCGTCCGCCCACGCCAATGCTAAGGCTCGCCCGCAAAGGCGCACTACCCTCAAATGGGGGGTGCCGCAGCGTGGCGCTGCAACGGTTGGCGATTGGGAGTGATGCAGGACCAGGGCACTTTGGCCTCAACCGCGTGCACCCCGCGCGCTTGGCCGCTGCCTCTTTTGGCTATCCCAAGGATCCGATGCTGGCCACGCGCCTCATCTCGATGAAGCTGTCGGCGCCGTAGTGGATGGTGTTGCGGGCGAAATAGGGCGGCACCTGCATGTCGAACTGCGCATATCCATGGCTGACATCGCTGCGCAGCAGGTCCGTTCTGCTGGCTATGTCGAGGCGGAGGCGCTCGCCGGGTCGCAGCAGGACCGGCTGCGGCGTCAGGCTGAAACGCAGCGTCACCGGGACGCCGGGCACGAGAGGCTCCGGCGTGTCGATGTCGATGGCGATCTCGGTGGCCGTGGAGCGTGTATCGTCGATCCGGCGGCATGCCGGCCGGATCATGCCCATCGACAGGATCGTATAACTTCCGTCAGCCGCAACGACTCCCGTTCGGGCCACGACGTGGGAATCGATCTCGTTCGAGCTGAAGGCGAGGCTCACGGTCACCGGTCCGGTCAGCTCCATCTCCTCCTCGATCGGCAGTTCGAAGGCGAGGGATTGATTGGCGACCTCGTCGAAGCCGGCCGTAACCGTGGCGCCTGGAGGGACGGCCGCCCAGCGGTTCAGACCGTCGGTCTGCTGGTCCGGCGTCAGACGGTGCGTGTCGGTGTCGGCGCCGTTGGATGCGAGATAGAGCCGCAGCGGCGCACTCTGTGGAGGCGGCCAGTCTTCTGCAGAGCCATAGGTCCTGACGCCCTGGCGCCAGTAGCGCACGCGCGCCTGGCTCGCATAGCCATTGTCGGCGCCGTAAAGGAGATGGTCGAAGAAGGCGAGCGCCTCGAGCTGCCAGTGATAGGCGGGCAGTTCGTAGGCCGGGGATCCGATGATCAGCCATTTGCGGTCAGCTGGCGTGCCGGCGTTCTCGAACAGGTCGTAGGCGCCGAACTGGTGCAGGTTGAGATAGCCAGTATTCTGCACCACGACGAACGGCACCTCGATGTCGCCGAGCGCACCCGACGGACCCATCGGCAGCGGCGAGGTCGCGCGCGTCTTGCCGTCGAGCATCAGCGCAGCGAACAGCGCACGCGCTGCCGGCGTCGGCGTCTGTCGCTGGAAGGACTTCATGACCCTCGCCATGCGCTTCCTCAACAGCGGCCACCAGAGATGCTTGAGCGGCGAATTGAGGATGCGGCTCATCAGCGCCCGCACGAGGGGTGGCACATGCAGCCGCGATTGCAGCGGCGTGAAATTGGCGCCCATCCAGGTCGCGAAGAAATCGGGCTGCGGCGCGCCGCCGAACATGGCGATGTGGCGAAAGAAGTCCGTGCACATTTCGATGGCGAAGAAGGCCTTCAATGGCGCCGGGCGAAGCCGCGCCACCTGAGGCTGCGTCATGCCATAATAGGACGTGCCGAAGAGGACGACCTGCCCGTCGCACCAGGGCTGCGCGGCAGCCCATTGAATGACCTTGGCATGGTCCTCGACATCGGTGTCATTGAGATAGACGCCATCGGCGCCCGTCGAGCGGCCCATGCCGCGCCGGGCCACGATGATGTGCGCATAGCCTCGGTCAGCGAAGATCGGCGGACTGCCGGTCTCGTTGTTGCCGGTCGGGGCGCCGGCGGCCTGCAGCTCCTTCGAATAAGCGGCGAATGCGACGACCGCCGGATAGCGCCCCGGCTGCTTGGGCAGATAAACATCGGCCGCGAGTGCAACGCCTGGCGCGACCTCGATCATCTGATCAGCGAGGATGCGACAGCCGAGGCCCGACCGTGCAGCCGGGCCGGGCGTCCAGCCGGCAAGCTGCGCCCCGGAGAGTCCGCCTTTCGGCGGAACGAGATTATCCCAAAATCCCGGGTTCACATTTCCAGCGCGCACGCACGCCTCCTCCGCCAGGAGCCTGCTTCATCGCAAGGGGGCCGGCTATTTCCGCGAGCCATTGGAGCCGGCGTTGTTCAGGGACGCCAGCCTCATCTCGCGCAGCACCCATTTCTGGGTGTCGTCCGGAATGAAGAAGCCGCCGATGCCGGACGAGAACAGAAGGTCGAGAGACTGCTCCGTCACGCGCGTCAGTTCCTGCCCGATATCCTGCCCCGTTTCAGGTCTTGGCGGCACAATCATGATGATCGTGTCTTCGACCTGCTCGATCACCTCGATCTTCAGATCCGGTCCCGGCCTGTAGTCGAACTCCTCGCTCACGACGGCGACGGGATCCGCGAGCAGCCTCGCCCGATATTCCGGATCGGTCGCGATGCGCTCATAATACTGCTCGACGAAATCGGGGCTGCTCATGGTTGGCCTCCTGCCTGTCGGGCGGCGTTGCGCAGCGCGAGAAGATCGAACTTGGCCGCGACCGGAACGAGCCAGATGAACAGGCCTTGGCTCGACCAGAGGTCCATCTGGTTGAGCGGCGCCGACGGCGCGGGCAAGGTGGCGTCCCGCACCGGCGGGATCGTGAAATAGATCCGGTCGCGCTTCTGCACCACGACCTTCAGCTTGATCCCCGGCGGGACCGACATGCCGATCGACTGCAGGGCCTCGGCGGGATTGGCTTCCACTCGCGCCGCGAACGCGTCATCCGCCCAAACCCGTTCGGTCAGTTCTCGCTCGAAATCTCCGGTCATGACCCCTCCTCGAATGGCATTGATGGGACAGCGTCGAGCCGTCACGTCAGCGACAAGGCTCACGCCCGGCGCGACATGCGCCTCCTAGATCGGTGCCGCATACCGCGCCAGATAGGTGGCGATCGCCTGCCAATCCTTCGCCGGCGCGGACATGGCGAGATAGCCATCCGGCCGGACGAGGGTGAGAAGCCCCGCCGCCTGCGGGGCGCGAAGCTGCGGCTCCAGCAGGGCCGGGAACTGCGACACCAGCGACATGGCAGCCTCGCCGGTGCCGTGCAGGCTGAACCGCGGCGATTCGGCAACGCCATATGGCGTTTCGCCTGCCACGGGCGGTACGCGGGAGCCGGCGATGCCGCCGCCTTCCGACCGTCCGGTCAGCGGGCTCTTTGGATAGCCGATCGCGACCTCGGTGATCATTCCGGCGATGGCATGCTGGGCGGCCGGCAGGCCAAGGACGAGATGCGCGACGAAATTGCGGATATCCTGTAGGGCATGGCTCTCCAGCGTCGCGGCCTTGGTGAGCCGGCCGGATTCGCGGATCACTTCCGCTCCGACGGGCCGGCGCTCGGCGTCGTAGCTGTCGAGCAGCACCGGCGCTTTGGAGATGCCCCGGCTGACGAGAGCCAGCTTCCAGGCGAGGTTGATCGCGTCCTGCATGCCGGTATTCATGCCCTGGCCTCCGGCCGGGCTGTGGACATGGGCGGCGTCGCCGGCAAGGAAGATCCGGCCGGACCGATAGGAACCGACCTGGCGTTCATTGATGCGGAAGGCGCTGGTCCACACCGTGTCCGTCAGCGTGATGCCGCCTGGTCCGCGATGGTCGATGACCTTCTGGAAGGCCGCCATGTCGAGCGGCACGGGTTCGACATCCGTCGAGGGGCCGAGGCTGGTGATGATGCGATACCGGTCCGGCGCCATCGGGAAGAACATCAGCGCACCGTCCGGATGCCAGAAGATGGCGAGTTCCGAGGAGGGGATCGGCATGCCGGTCAGATGAAAATCGCCCTGCGTCCAGTCGAGGCCGAGCGTGTCGCCCTCGAACGCGAGGCCGAGGCGATGCCGCACGACGCTGTGCGAGCCGTCGCAGGCGACGAGCCAGTCGAAGCGCTCCTGCGTTTCCGTACCGTCCGGGGCGCGCAATGTCGCGGTGACGCCGTCCGCATCCGGCGCAATGTCGGCAAGCTCCGTCGAGAAGTGCGGCTCGACACCATGCGCTTTCAGGTGGCGGCGCAGCACGCCTTCCGTCTCGTATTGCGGCGCCATGAGCGCGAAGGGGAAGGGCGACGGGATTTCGTCGAGCTTGATCCGCCCGACCTGGCTGTTGCCGGCGAAGATGTTGGCTGCGGCCACGTGGTTGCCCGCTTTGACGAGGTCAGCCGTCACGCCGGAGCGATCGAGCAGTTCCAGCGTGCGCGGCCAGATCGCAACGGCCCGCGACGTGTCCGACGGTCCGGAAATCTTGTCGATCACGCGGACCGGAACGCCATAGCGCGAAAGTTCAAGCGCCATCGTCAGCCCGACCGGCCCGGCGCCGGCTACCAGAACGCGATCTGTCATCTTGGCTCCCCCTCAGCTTCTGTTCCACCGGCGAAGATTCCGTGCAGCCGGCCTGCTCTGCGTCGACTTCGCCGCGACGCTCGCTTGGTTCCATCCCGAGGATCCGCCGCAGCGGCTCCTCGGGTTTCGCCGTGCCGCCTACTGTTCCTCTTCGAACAGCCACAGCTCCGCCGTCGGTTGCGGAATTCCGGTGTTCGCCTCGCGCAGGCCGAGGAACGCCGGCATGCGGCGCTGCTGCTCCGGCGTCAGCGAGGCAACCAGCGGCTTCAGCGCCGCGGCGACGGTCTTGAGCTCGGCGGCACGCGTCGCCTCCGCGTCGGCGGTCCGCTCCAGAATGTCGACGAAACTCGCAGGCTCAGGCGCCCCGGCCCGCTCGGTCCGCCGCGCGGCCGAACTCGCGGCGATCTGCCGAATGGCTGTCTCCACAGGCGCCCAGAGCTTCTCCTGATCGGCAGACAGTCCGATCACGGTCTTCAAGGCGATGATGCGGGCGTCGAGAACAGCTTCTGCGTCGGCGGGGCTGTAGAGCTCAACGGCCGGCGGGTCGGACGGCGGGGGTGCGTCATCGGCAAGGGCGGGAGGCGCGAAGGCGAGGAACGCGCCGAGCGCTACCGTGGTTAGGAACGTCATTCTCATGATGTTGCTCTGTTATGTGCTGATCGGGGTCGTTCCGCGAATGGGCTATTGCCACCCGCCGCCGGGAAGGCGGCCGTGATACGGCGTATCGCGGCAATGCCCCCAGGGGCCGCGCCAGAAGCCGGGCGGGCAGCCATTGCCGAAATAGCCGTAGGCCGGCGGATAGTTGTAAGCCCAGCCGCCGCCCGGCATACGCCCCGTATAGGGCGTATCACGGCAATGACCCCATGGGCCGCGCCATGCATAGGGACCGCAGCCCTGGGCGACGAGGACGATGTTGGAGTCCGGCGCCTGGACAGGCGGGGCGATCGGCGCCGCCGCGGCCGGCAGTGCCGTCATGGCCGAGAGGCCAAGAGCAGCAAGACAGGCAATCATGTTCTGCACGACAATCATCTCCCTATTGGTCGTGGTAACTCGGTTCATCTGGCAGTGGCTCCAGGCGGCTGCCCTGTCGATCTCGATAGGCCGGCACATTCGCCCGGGCATCAGCACAACTGGTGAAGTCGCATCGTACCGTCGGCATCTTCACGGTTTCACGCACTCCACATGCAGGCCGCGGCGGATCTCATGCCTCGTTCCAGGCGGTCGCGACTTCGATCAAGCACGGCCGCCCGGCTTTCAATGCCGCAGCGAACGCGGCAGCGAAGGCTTCATCGGTCGTCGCCCGCTCGGCCTCCAGCCCATACCCCCTCGCGATGGCGACGAAGTCGATATCCGGCACATCCAGCGCCGGCACGCCACCGGCCTTTAATACGCCGGCGAACCATCGGAGCGCGCCATAAGTGCCGTTCCGCATGATCACGAACACGACGGGAACCTTCTGCTGCGCCGCCGTCCACAAGGCGGTGACGCTGTAGTTGGCCGACCCGTCGCCGATGACCGCGATCACTTGCCGATCCGGTTCGGCGAGCTGAACGCCGACAGCCGCCGGCATGGCGAAGCCGAGGCCTCCTGCCGCGCCGAAATAATAGCTGCCGGGCTCCTCCCAGCGCATCCGCTCCCACATCGCCTCGATGGTCGAGGTGGATTCGTTCACATAGATGGCATTGCGAGGGGCCAGTTGATCCATCAGGTCGAGGACGCGCTCCGCGGTGAGAGGCGCCTCGCCGGGCTCAATCCGTTTCGGTGCCGTCCGCGGCACCGGCGCCGCTCGCCGAGACTCGGCCACCGCGTCGGCGAGTGTTGCGAGGACGAGGCCAACATCGCCGACCACCGCATCGCCCATCGGCGCACGGGCGGCCTCGTCAGCATCGCAGGTGATGTGGATCAGTTCAGCCCCGGCAGGCAGCAGCGGGCCGGGATCATATTCGTGGTAGCGGAACACCGGCGCCCCCGCGACCAGCACCAGATCATGCCCGTCCAGCAGCTTGGAGATGCCCGCCATGCTGGCTGGCAGCAGGCCGCGGAAATGCGGATGGGTGGTTGGGAACGGGCAGCGAGGTGCCGAAGGCGCGACCCAGACCGGCGCCTTCAGCCGCTCGGCGAGGCGCACGGCATGCGCGTTCGCCCTCGCCGCATCGACATCCGGCCCGAGGACGATGACCGGATTGACGCACTGGTCGAGACGCGCGACGAGCGCCGCCGTGGCATCGGCGGCGAGCGCGCCCGCCGCGACGACGCTGCGATCCAGCAGCCTGAGCGATTCCCGGTCGGCCGGCTTCGCCCAGTCGTCATAGGGGATCGAAACATAGACGGGCCCCGGCGCCGGCAGGGCGGCCAGATGTAGAGCGCGGCTCATGGCGAGGGGGACATCCTCGGCACGAGCCGGCTCATAGGACCATTTCGCCAGCGGCTTCGGCAGCATGGTCGCGTCGAGATTGGTCAAGAGCGGCTCGATGCCGATCATCGCGCGGGTCTGCTGGCCCGCAGTCACGATCAGCGGCGAATGCGAATTCCAGGCATTGGCGAGGCCGCCCATCGCATTGCCGGTGCCGGCAGCCGAATGGAGATTGACCAGAGCCGTGCGACCGGTTGCCTGGGCATAGCCGTCGGCGATCCCGATCGCCACACCTTCGTGCAGGGCGAGGATGTAGCGAAAGTCACCGGGGAAGTCCTGCAGGAATGGCAACTCGTTCGAACCGGGATTGCCGAAGATCGTCGTGATGCCGTTGCGGCGGAGCAGGTCGTAGGTCAGTTCGCGGATCGTCGCCATGATGTGCCTCGGAAACGGCCGCCGGTCGCGAACCGGCACAATTCGGCAGAATAAGTCAGCGGAACATCTTGCCGTTTGATATCACGCAAAAGTTGCGGCCAGTCCAGTGTGTCGCCGCCGTCATTCGGTTGGCGTCTCGTTCCGCTTCACCGGCGGTCCCAGGAATTCGACCTGCCATTTGACGCCGAATGCATTGAGCGCATCGGTGTCGGGAAGGCCGTTGTGCATGACACCTCCCAGTTCGGTGAAGAATGTTGCTGCGTCGAGCGCCGGCGTCATGAGGATGTACTGCCGGGCCGGCGCATCGGTGACGTTGACGAAGCCGTGCTCGACGCCGCCCGGAATGGAGACGACATCGCCGGCCTCGGCGTAGAAACGCCGTCCGTCGACCTCATAGAGATAGCGTCCCTCGATGACGCGGAAGATCTCGGCTTCCGGATGACGGTGTCGCGGCGGTCCGAAGCCCGGCGCATTGATCGTCTCGATGAAGCAGAATTCACTGCCACTCGCCGCAGGCGGCATTCTCACGAAGAGATCGAGCCCGATGGCGGGGATCTTGATGGGAAGCTCAGTTCCCTTGGAATGCAGGAAGCTGATGGTCATTTCGATGGCCCCATGTGATCTGATTGGCGGGGACGGGTTGCTGATCCGTCCGCAGTGCCGCTCTTGCTGACATTCGAAGCATTGGTTGTGTCGATCGAGATCGACGGGCGCAGAATGGCCGGCGCCGGCGCCGGCGGCATCCTCAGAACTGGTGATCTCCTGGTGAGATTCAGCGAATGTTAATCGCGAAACAGCACCGGGCGAAGACCGTCCGCCAAATGCATCGGTGCCGCCCTCCATGCGGATCAGGACGCCCAGAGGCGGAATTCTTGCATGGGCAGGACCGATGCCTGACGGGGAGCGCCGGGTGGCGGCCTTGCGCCGGTGGGTACCGCTCGTTGAATCGGCGGCGAGGATTTGGCAATCTCCGATCCTCGCCGGGAGCTGATTGTGGTCGACATTGAGCGGGATCTCGCCGATTGCGTCGGCGCCATTTACCAGGCCGGCGCCGGCGACGGCAGCTGGCTGGAGGTCGGCGAGCGCATCCGCCGGATCATGGATGCCCAAAGGATCGTGCTGAACCCAGGCGGACTGGTCCGGCCCAGCAATCTCCTCATGCCTTCCGACGGCAGCGAAGCCGCCTATGTGGCGCATTTTCACGCGATGGACCCCTATGCTGCCCAAGCCCGTCGCGACTATGCGCAAGCACGCAGCTATCATCTCGGCAACGCCAAGCTCGGTGCCGAACTCGTCGCCGAGAACGATTTTCTCCGCAGCGAATATTACTTCGACTTCGCGCGACACCATGAGCGCCGCCATATGATCGGGGGTATGGCCGGCCTCGCCGACGCCACGCCTGTGCTGGTTTTCCGCGACGATCGAGCGGGCGCGTTTGACCAGACTCATGTTCGCCAGCTCCGAGCCCTGATGCCGCACGTGCAGCGCGCGCTGGAGCTTCGCCTCCGTCTTGCGCAAGATGAACACGCGCGTGCCCTGACCCATGCAACGATGGACACGCTGTCCGTGGGAGTGGGCGTCGTGGATGCGGGACTGAAGATTCGTCTGGTCAACGACATGGCCCGTCGATATTTGACGGGTCCGGAAGCCGGGCTCGTCTTCAAGCGCACGGGGCCATTCGCCGGCAGCGGCATCTACCTCACCGCCTTGTCGCGCGAAGATGCGGCGAGGCTTCGCCGGCTTGTATCCTCGGCGACATCAGGAGGCGCCGGGGGTTCGATGCGCCTTACCTCTGGCGATGGCTCGGTCCTCGCCTTGATGGTCACGCCGGCGCCGCAGCAGCTTGCCAACGATGTTTACGCCATGGAAGGCGATCACGGCCGCGAAGCGCTTGCCCTGCTCATCTTGAGGCCCATCGATCGCAAAATGCCGCCCCAAGCGACCATCCTGTGCGAGATGTTCGACTTCAGCCGGGCCGAGGCGGAAGTCGCGGTCGCTCTTTCAGGTGGCGCCAGCGCCGAAGATGTGGCGCGCGAGCGCGGCGTCTCGCTGATGACCGTCCGCAGCCAGATCCGCGCGATCCTGGGCAAGTCGGAGGCGGAAAACCTCAGAGACTTCGAGCGGACCATGGCGACCGTCGCTTTGCTGGCTCCACAGTCGCCTTAGCGCGCCCGGGCCGGCGCGCCGTTTCCAATCGGTCGTGTCGGTCTTTGGTTGTTCGACGCGAAAGTTGACCACAAAGAGGAGCGCGCCATTCGGTGAAGGGTCGTTCGAGGCCGCTCAACATCCGGAACTCGATCCGCCACGGATCAAGGGAATTGCTCGATGGAAGAAAAATCGCAGTTGGCCAGCCCGGCTCCCATGGAAGGACGTGGTGGCTACAATTCCAGATCCGCCGTGCAGGCTTCAGGGGCCTCGCCGGCATTGCCCCGACTTGAACGGGCTGCCCTCGACGTCCCCCTCCCGCAAGGCAAAGGCGCGATCGTCATTGCCGACTATGGCGCTTCCCAGGGCCGCAACTCGCTGATGCCAATGTCGATCGCGGTGCAGACCCTGCGGCGGCGCCTCGAGAGCGGCCGGGCGATATCGGTCGTCCATACCGATCTTGCCGACAATGACTTCAGCGCCCTGTTCGAATTGCTGAACAACGATCCGGGAAGCTATCTGAAGCAGGACCAAGGCGCCTTCGCCAGCGCGATCGGACGCTCCTTCTACGAGCAGATCCTTCCTGACGACAGCGTGACGCTTGGTTGGTGCGCCTGGTCCGTGCAGTGGCTGAGCCGGACGCCGGTCGCAATTCCAGACCATGTGCAGGTTGCCTACAGCAAGGACGAGTTCGCGCGCGCCGCGTTCGCGGCCCAGGCCGCCGATGATTGGCTGCTCTTCCTGAAGCATCGCCGCCGCGAACTTCGGCGGGGTGGCCGTCTCGTCATCATCACCATGGCCCTGACCGATGATGGCGACTTCGGCTACGGGCCGGTTCTGACGGCCATGCATGACGCGCTGCAGGAACTGGTGGCCGCGGGCGTGGTCCAGCAAGAGGAGGCGGCGCGGATGGCGATCCCGACAGTCGGACGGACGCGGGCGGAGTTCGCCGCGCCCTTCACGTCCGGTGACGTCTCAGGCCTCGAGCTGGAGCACATCGAGATCTTCGAAGGCGATGACGCGATCTGGCGCGATTTCCTTGCCGACGGCAATGCGACGGCATTTGGCGCGCGCTGGGCTGCGTTTTCCAGGGCATCTGTCCTTCCAACGCTTTCGCGTGGCCTTTCGGAGGGCGCGAGCGCTGAACGCGTTCGAGACTTCATGGATCGGATGGAGGCCGGCATGGCCGCGCGCCTCGCTGCCGGGCCGGACCGAACGCTCATGCCGCTGGCAATCATCGTCGTGGCAGCAGGTGAAGAAGCAGGTCCAGGGCCGCAGACGGCATAGGAGGGGATGCGATCGATGCGGCCGGCGGGGGCGTGAGGTCCGTCCGGTCGCGCCGGCGCCGGAAGCCTGATCGTCACTGCGGTTGAAACGTGCTGGGCGCCCTCCTTGCCTCAGTCACTCGCGAACTTTGACCATTACGGCCGATACGTCGCGGATCGGCTTGCCGCGCCTTCGAGGGCGGATCCGTAACCAGTTCTGGCGATGCAACGTTCCGGCCGCCGAGCTAAGCCGGGTCCGCCAGAATGCGAACCGAACCTTCTCATCCCTTCGTTGCAATCCCGCCGGACTGACAGCCGCGGCGCGCCAAGGAGGCATCCATGTCCGATCGCTTCGAATCCACTCGCCCGACCGAAATCGCCCCGTTTGTCGGAAAGCACATCATCTATACCTACGCCAATGGCTGGCAGTACGAGATGTACTTCAAGAACGAACGCACCATCGACTACCGCGTCCATGGCGGCATCGTCGGCGGGCGCTGGGTCAAGGGGCAGGAGGTCCACATCGTCCGTCTCGCCGACGCTGTGTACAAGGTCTCCTGGCACGAGCCGACCGGCACCTGCGTCAGCGTCGCCTATAATCTCAACGAGAACGTGGCCCACGGCGCGACGTTCTTTCCGCAATGGATCGAACGCGAGCCGAAGAAGATCATCGGCTTCCAGAATGAAAAAATCGCGCTGATGCAGCAATATCGCGATGCAGGTCCCACCTATCCGACCCTGCTGATCGACGAATTCGCCGAGATCACCTTTGTCGAGGATTGCGGGCGTGACGACGAGAGTGTCATCTCCTGTGTGCCTGAAGACCTGCCGCCGGGTTACGCCACGCGGCGGAATGTCAGCTGACGCGAGCCGGGTCGGGTGCTCGAAAGCCCGTGCGCCAGGATCGAGGGTCGAAGCGCTCGATCGACTTCCGGCTGGCGGAACGACTTTTCCTACGCCATCAGGCGTGAAATCTCGTCTGCAACGTCCGTCGCGTTTTGCCTTAGGAGCTTCAGCGTCTGCACGGCGCTCCTCGCCCCCTTCTCTCCGAGGAAGAACATGTGGTTGCCCGGCAAAGTGGCGCTCAGCCGTTCCGCGGCGTGCCTGACATGCTCGTCCAGCTTCGCCCACTTCGCGGAGGGGAGGGCGGCGAGCTTGTCTGGCCTGGAGAAGATGAGCGTCTCGCATAGCTGCTGGGTGATGTAGAGGCCCCATGTCGAGCGGTCCGTGAGAGCGTGCCGGGCGTCGATCGCAGAGGCGTGCGTCATCAAGGCGAGCGGCGGAAAGGCACGATATTGCGCCGTGCCGATCTCCAGCGCGTCACCGGCCGGATCGCGGACAAAGGCTCCGTCTCTGTAGCGCATGGCCGATGCCGCAAGCCCGACTGGAAAATCGCCGGTCATCTCGCCCGCGAATTTGTCGGCATCAAGCACCGAATGGCCGGCAGCCGCGTTCTGATCCGCGAGGCAGTGGAGCAGCCAGTCGACATAGGCGCCCTTGATCGCGGCAAGGCCGCTCGGCGCCGGCTTCAGATGGTCGAGCCCGGGCAGAGTATTGGGGAGTGCCGATGCACCGGCCATCGCGACGAAGAGTTCGATGCCCTTTCCCTTCCGTTGCAGCGCTGCATGGAGCGGTTCCGCGATCCGCCCCGCCATGCTCCAGCCAAGTACGACGACGTCTGCCGGCAGACCGTTCCGGTTCACATAACGGGCGATGATCTCGGCGCTCTGCTCCGCCCAGTCTGTCATCGAAAACCGCGGGAACGCAGCGTTGAAGACCCTGTTGTTGTCTATCGGATAGGACAGGACCAGCGAAGCGAAGCCTTCGTCATGCAGCCAATGGCAGAGGAAGTCGGCGGGTCGTTCGCCTGGCGTTCCGTAGGCGATGCGGCCGAGCACTCCGCCTCCGGTGACGAACACAACAAGAGGAAGGTCCGGTCGTCCGGCTTCGAAACGCACCAGAGCCGGATAGCCGGCCACCTCGGTCAATTCCTCGTGGGGATAGAGCATCGGCTGTCTCGTCTGAGCTTCTGCGGGGGCGCGCCACGCCGCGGTCAAAGCCGCGCCGAGCATCGCCACCTGACGACGATTGAGATCGGGGAAGGCCAGTTTTCAGGGTCCCTGTTGTCGCCGGAAGTCTAGAGGATCGGACCGGCTCCAATCAAATCGCCCCCCTCGATCGGCGCTCCTGACAGTGGGAACGCTCTCAACACCGAAGAGCAAGTCGTGTGCTGACCAGGCGACCGTATCCTGATGGCAGAACGGCAGCCATCAGGATCTCTACCGGACCGAGCGGACTACTCAAAAGGTCATGAGACCGAAGGTCTGCTATCGGCACAAGGCCATTTCTAGTCCTGGCGCTAAACAGTCGCGCCCCCGGTGACGCCCGACAACTGCATTCCCGAACGAGCCATTTGGCAGCTCTGGTCGCGTAGACGACACCTCCATCATGCCGTCAATTCGGTCACCTACGTCCGATCTGGCCGACTCCGTCGCAGATGATTCGCCATCCGGGCCATTTGGGTTTCTTCGCAGCCGCCCTCTGGTGGCCTTGAAGGCCAGCCCATCGAAAGCCGCGGCGGAGACGCGGCCGCGAAAATGCTGCCCGGCGCGCCCAGTAATCATTTCTTGCGCTGCAGCCGAGAACTGGCCGACGCCAAACAGCTTTCTGGTACAGTCATGACGATCGAGTGCCCTCCGTCAATGGCCGTTATCGGCCATTTCCGCAGTGATCAGCCATTCTTAGGGTCATCGAATGAGAGAAAGTGGCGGAGAGGGGGAGATTCGAACTCCCGATACCCTTGCGAGTATGCCGCATTTCGAGTGCGGTGCAATCGACCACTCTGCCACCTCTCCGCGGTGGCGCCGTTCGCGCGAAGCGGGTGATACATGGACGCGGGGGGGATGACAAGGGCCCCATGCGTGCTTTGGCGGGCCATCCACGCCTGCCTCGGACCGAAGGCGCGCTCTGCGGCCACGCGGATGACCCGCTGCCATTCTTTGCGAGGCCTGGTGGCGGTCAGCGGTCGCTGAACAGGACGCCGCCACGGGCCTTGCTCGAAGTGGAGCTTTCGACGATCTGCACGACGACCTGCTCCGCTGCGACGCCGAAATTGCGTGTCACGGCGTCGGTGATGTCCTTGACGAGGCCGCGCTTCTGCTCCGTGGATCGGCCCTCGACGGCATAGACGATAACTTCGGGCATGGGCAGGCTCCGCTCCGGCATACGAGAGTGCAATCGGAGCCTGCCGCGCCTCGTCCGTCAAGCCTCGGCGCCGAGGCCGGTCAGCAGGGTCCGGATGAGCCCGACTTCATCGTCGTTCACGCCGTGGCTGGAGCCGGGATAGATCCGCTTCGTCACACTGGCGCCGCTCGCCGCGAAGCGCTCGGCGGAAACCTCGACGCGGGACAGGGGAATATGTCCGTCGCGTTCCGAACAGCCGAGCAGCACCGGCGTTCCTGAGAGCCGCTTGTCGCCCTGCCAGAGCTCGTTTTCGGCGCCTATCAGCCCGCCGGACAGGGCCACGACGCCGCCATAGCGGGCAGGCCGCCGCGCGGCTGCCTCGAGCGCGAGGCAGGCGCCCTGCGAAAAGCCGAGCAGCACGATGCACTCGTCGGGCAGGCCGGCGGCGTTGAGGTCGTCGACGAGATTGCCGACCGCTTCGAGCGCGGCGCCGAGATAGGGCGCGTTGACGGCCCGCGGCTCGATGAAGCGCTGCGGATACCAGACATTGCCGGCTGCGGCGGGCGCCAGAAAGGCGAGATCGCCCTGACGGAAATAGGCGGCGAGCGAGAGAATATCGTCTGCGCTGCCGCCACGGCCGTGCAGCATGACAACGGCGCCGCGTGCTTCCGCTGGCGCGACGCCTGCGGCAAGGATGGGGCGGCCGCCATGCGGCGGGGCGCTGCGGGTCGAGGTGATGGACATGATGGTGATCCGATCGCGAAAGAGAGGACGCGGCGCCCGGCGAGGGCGCCGCGTGAAAGGCTAGAGCGGCTGCAGGCGGCTTTCGATCGAGGCGCGGCGCGGCTCGAGGAAGGGCGGCAGCGACAGATGCTCGCCGAGCGTCTCCAGCGGTTCATCGGCCGTGAAGCCCGGGACGTCGGTGGCGATCTCGAAGAGCACGCCGCCCGGCTCGCGGAAATAGAGCGAGCGGAAATAATAGCGTTCGACCTCGCCCGACGAGGGCATGCGGAAGCCGCGCACGCGTTCGGTCCAGGCGGTCAGCCCATCGTGATCCGGCGTGCGGAAGGCGACGTGATGAACGCCGCCGGCGCCCTCGCGAGCAACCGGGAGGCCCGGCTCGACCGCGACATGCAGTTCGGCCGATGGCCCGCCTTCACCCATCGAGAAGACATGAACGCTGTTCGATGAGACCGCGCTGACCGGATAGTCGCGCAGCTTCTGCATGTTCATGACGCGGGTCATCACCTGCTCGGTCGGCCCAAGCGCCGGGACGCTCATGGTGATCGGCCCGAGACCGAGGATCTGATGCTCGGCCGGCACGGTGCTCTTCTCCCAGGGATGGCGCGCACCGATCCGCTCGTCGGCGACGAGGGCGAGACGCTGGCCTTCCGGATCCTCGAAGGCGAGCGACAGGCGGCCGGTCGTCTCGTTGGGCTCGGCCATCTTGACGCTAGCGGCGGCCAAGTGATCGCGCCACCAGCCGATGCTGGCTGGATCGACGCGGAAGCCTGTGCGGGTGACCGAATGCGTGCCACGGCGGGCGGGCGCGGCCGGCCAGTCGAAGAAGGTGATGTCAGAGCCGGGCGTCGCGTCGCCATCGCCATAGAAGAGGTGATAGGCGGTCGTGTCGTCCTGGTTCACGGTCTTCTTGACGAGGCGGAGCCCGAGCACGCGGGTGTAGAAATCGAGATTGCCAGGCGCATTCGCGGTGATGGCGGTCAGGTGGTGGAAGCCTCCGAGGGTCAGGTCCATGGCGGCAGTCTCCCGTTTGAAGTTATTGTCTGACGCAAAGATCGGCTGTCGGGGCCGCGAAGACAATCGGCCGCCCGGCACAAGCTTGTCTACGCAGGGTGGACAATCGGCTTCGATTGATCAACGAATCCGAGCCGGAAGGGGCTCGATCCTGGGAGGAGCGGCATGGCAAAGGACAAGACGGGGTTTCTCTGGGGTGCTGCGAGCGCCGCCTATCAGGTCGAGGGCGGCTGGCAACTGGACGGCAAGGGCCTCAGCAACTGGGACGTCTGGACCAATATCGACCGTGTGACCGAGCCGGTCTCCGGCAAGTTCGAGACCGGCAATGTCGCGATCAACGCCTATGACCAGACGCAGTATCTCGAGGATATCGGCCTGATGCAGCGGCTCGGGCTCGACTGCTATCGCTTTTCGCTGGCCTGGTCGCGGCTGCTGCCGGATGGAACGGGACGGGTCAATGCGGCCGGCGTCGCGCATTACCAGCGATTCTGCGACGACCTCATCGCTGCCGGCATCGAGCCGATCGTCACCTTGTTTCATTGGGACCTGCCGCAGGCGCTGCAGACAGAGGGCGGCTGGCATGACCGCCGTTCCATCGACTGGTTCCGCGACTATGCCCGCGTGGCGCGGGAGGCGCTGGGCGAGCGCGTCTCGAAATACATCACCTTCAACGAGCCCTTCATCGATCTCTTCCTGATGGAGCCGATGATCGCGGCGATGAAGGAGGGCGGCGCGGTCAGTGAGGCGATGCTCGGCCGGCAGGGCATCGCGCTGCATCACTGGATGGTCGCCAGCGCGGCCGTGATCGCCGATTTCCGCGCGGTGGGTTTCGCTGGCGAGATCGGTCTCGCGCTGCCGCTGATGCCGATGGTTCCCGAAAGCGGCGATGCAGCCGATACGGATGCCGCGGAACGCGCCGACGCCATCATCAACCGCTGGTGCCTCGATGCGATGTTCAAGGGCCGCTATCCCGGCGCCGTGATGGAGATCTTCGGGGCGCTCGATCCGGACTTCCGCATCGACGATGCGGATTTCGCGCTGATGGCGGCGAACCGGCCCGATTTCCTCGGCGTCAATTTCTACGCACCGGCCTATATCCGCAGCGATGCGGCCGCGCCGTTCGGCTATCGCTGGTTCGACACCAATCCCGATCCCGAACCGCGCGCCTTCAACGGGCCGGTTCGACCTGAGCAGTTGAAAGCGCTGCTGGAGCGGATCCGCGACGACTATGGCAATCCGCCGATCTACATCACGGAGAACGGCGCCGGCTTTGGGCCGGGCGACGAGGTGATGGAACGCGGGCAGATCGCCGATCCGCTGCGCGCCGACTATCTGACGCGTCACATCGCGGCGGCTCTCGAGGCGAAGCGGAACGGCGTCGATCTGCGTGGTTACATGGTCTGGAGCCTCTTCGACAATTTCGAGTGGCTGTTCGGCTATGCGCGGCGCTTCGGCATCGTGCATGTCGATTTCGAGACGCAGAAACGCACGCCCAAGCTGAGCTTCGAGACCTATCGCGCGATCATCGCCAAGGGCGTCGCTCAGGCGGGATAGGCGAACGGGTCGCCGGGGCGGTCGCGGTCATAGACTGCCACGCCGGCGACATAGGTCGCGCGGACGGCGCGGTCGTCGCCGAGCGTCATCAAGACGGACAGGGTTTCCGCCAGGTCGTGGCAATAGGCGGTGCGGAACTGGAGCAGCGGCGTCGCGGCCGGATCCAGCACGATGATGTCGGCCTCGCGGCCTGGCTCGATGGCGCCGATACGGTCGGAAAGATGAAGCGCTTCGGCCGCGCCTGTCGTCGCCAGCCACAGCGCCTCGGCGGTGGAAAGCGTCGTGCCGCCGAGCTTTGCTACCTTGTAGGCCTCGTTCATGGTCTGGAGCTGGGAAAAGCTCGTTCCGGCGCCGAGATCCGTGCCGAGAGCGACCTGGATCGGCCGATCGGCGCGCTTTGCTTCGAACAGACGGAAAAGCCCGCTGCCGAGGAAGAGGTTCGAGGTCGGGCAATGCGCCAGCACAGAGCCGGTGCGGTGGCAGCAGGCGAAGTCCGCTTCGCTCATGTGCACGGCATGGCCGAATATCGCGCGCGGGCCGGTCAGTCCGGCATGGTCATAGACATCGAGATAGCTCGCTCGCTCGGGAAACAGCTCGGCGACCCAGGCGATCTCGGCCTTGTTCTCGCAAAGATGCGTCTGGACATAGGTGCCGGGATGGGCGCGCCACAGGCGTCCCGCGGCTTCAAGCTGCTCCTCAGAGCACGACGGCGCGAAGCGGGGCGTGATCGCATAGAGCTGGCGGCCCTTGCCGTGCCAGCGGGCGATCAGCGCGGCGCTTTCCTCGATGCCGCTCGCCGCCGTGTCGGTGAGATCGGACGGTGCGTTGCGGTCCATCAGAACCTTGCCGGCGATCATGCGCGTACCGAAGCGCTCGGACTCGGCGAAGAATGCGTCGACCGAGTGAGGATGAACGGTGCAATAGACCGCGGCCGTGGTCGTGCCGGCGCGCAGCAATTCGCGCAGGAAGCGGCCGGCGACCTCATCGGCATGCGCCGGATCGGCGAACCGCCCTTCGGCGGGAAATGTGAAGGCCTCGAGCCAGGCGAGTAGTTCCTCGCCCGCGGCGCCGATCATCTCCATCTGCGGATAGTGGACATGGGCGTCGATGAAGCCGGGCGAAAGGATCGCGCCGGGATAGTGATCGACCGGCGTGCCGGTAGGAAGGTTGGCCAGCAGGGCTTCGGCGGGGCCGACGCTGGCGATCAGGCCATCCTTGATGACGACGAGGCGATCCTCCTCGAAGACGAGAGCTTCGCGGCCGGCCGCGCCGAAGGGGTCGCTCTGAAACCGCGCCACCGTGCCTCGGATCGCCCTTGCCGCCATCGCCAACCCCTTCTGCGTGTGCCGGGACCGACGATCCCGCGTCCTGCGGAGAATTGAAAGTGGGCTTGTCGCCGCTGGTTATTAGAGGCGCGCTCCGCAAGAGGGACGGTCCTGCTCGAATTAGCCGCAAGGCCGGTCGATGGACAGAAGCGGGCAGGGACGGTAAAAGTGCGCCATCATCAACTACGGGAGCCGCGTCCGATCGCGTTGCACTTCGAGGCGACGGGCTCATGTCTCATGGCACAAACCGAAGTCAAAGCCGCCGAGGACAGCGTCGTCGCCGTTATCCGCCCGTCCCACCTGGTTCGGCGCTGGCGGGCCCTTAAGGATTCGCTGAAAGACCCCGACGGCATCGTCGCCATGGTCGCTCGCATCCTTCGGGGCAACTACAAGGCCCATTGGAAGGGCTATACGATCTCGTTCATCTTCCTGTTCGTCGTTGCGGGTATGACCTCGCTGTCGGCGTGGATCATGTCGAGCGTCGTCAACCAGATCTTTGTCAAGCAGGACAAGGAGATGCTGGTCGTTCTGTCCCTCGCGGTCGTGGCGATCTTCATCGTCAAGGGCGCCGCGTCCTACGGGCAGATGGTGATTCAGAGCCGCATCGGTAACCGCATCGTCGCGGAGAACCAGAAGCGCTTTTATGACCGCATCCTGAAGTTCGGCCTCGGTTTCTACAACGATCGCGCCTCTGGCGAATTGATCATGTCGATCTCTGCCGGCGCCAATGGCATCCGCGCCGTCATCGATACGCTTGTCCTCAGCGTCGGCCGTGACTTCGTTACGTTGGTCGGCCTCATCTTCGTGATGGTCTCGCAGGCGCCGATGATGGCGTTTTTCGCGCTGGTTTTCGCGCCGGTGGCCATCATTTTCGTGACCAAGCTGGTCAAGCGCATTCGCGGCATCGCGCGCGCCGAGTTCACGTCCGGCATCGCGATCATCTCGATCATCCAGGAAACGGTGCATGGCGCCAAGATCGTCAAGGCCTTTGGCCTCGGCGACCATATGCGCACGCGCATGTCGGATGCGGCGGAAGCGGTGGAAAAGCGCGCGAACAAGATCGCCCAATTGCAGGCCCGGACCAGCCCGCTGATGGAGACGCTTGGCGGCGTTTCGATCGGCCTGGTGATCTTCTATGCCGGTTGGAGCACGATCTCGGCCGGCAGCACGCCGGGCGAATTCATGTCGTTCATCACCGCGCTGCTGCTCGCTTATGAGCCGGCCAAGCGGCTGGCGCGGGTCCAGGTCGGCCTCGCCGAGAGTCTGGTTGGCGTCAGAGCGCTGTTCTCGATCCTCGACCTCCCGGTCAGCATCACTGAAAACGACGATCACCCGCCGCTGACCCTGACGCGTGGCCGCATCGATCTCGACGACGTCACTTTCGGCTACCGGGCCAAGGAGCCGGTCGTGCACGGCATCTCGCTCTCTGTCGAGCATGGCAAGCGCCTCGCTTTGGTCGGCCCGTCCGGCGGCGGCAAGTCGACCATCCTGTCGCTCATCCAGCGCTTCTATGATGTGCAGAAGGGCGCCATCCGGGTCGACGGCCAGGATATCCGCTCTGTCTCGATCAGCTCGCTGCGCGAGCACATCGCCTTTGTCAGCCAGGACGTGTTCCTGTTCTCCGGCTCGGCGCGCGACAATATCCGCATCGGCCGGCTTGGTGCGACGGATGCCGAGGTCGAGCAGGCGGCGCGCGACGCCTTTGCCCATGATTTCATCATGAACCTGCCGAACGGCTATGACAGCACGGTCGGCGAGAACGGCGTTCAGCTCTCGGGCGGCCAACGCCAGCGCATCGCTATTGCCCGCGCAATCCTGAAGAATGCGCCGATCCTGCTGCTCGACGAGGCGACCTCGGCGCTCGATTCGGAATCCGAGCGCATGATCCAGGCCGCGCTCGACAAGCTCGTCGAGGGGCGTACCACGATCGTCATCGCTCATCGCCTCGCCACCATCCTGACGGCGGACGAAATCGCAGTGATCGAGCATGGCCGGGTGCTGGAGCGCGGCACGCATGCCGAACTGGTGCGCAAGCAAGGGCTCTACGAGAAGCTCTACCGCTACCAGTTCGCGGAGGATCCGACGCTGGAGCGCCAGAGCGCCTGAGGCCACTGCGCCGCGCGCGCGACATGACGGCCTTGCCGATGATCCCTGCCTGACATGCTCTTTTCGCCGTACCCTGCCTCACTTCGCGCGGCGAACGTGCCCATGTAACAGTGGGTGAGACGGGCCGGGGACCGCAGCGCGCTCCGGCAGTGCGCTCGTGCGATGCTGCGATTCGCGCGTGCCACGGCTATCAGTCCGGAGCCGGGGCCTCTTGATCAAAGTGAGACGGATGTGATGGCGAGCCCGAAGCATCTTGGCGGACTGCGCTCGTGCATCGCGCGCGCCGCCGCGCTCTTGGTCCTCATGGTTCTGATGTCCAGTGTGGCGCCCCATCAGGCCGATGCTGCGATGGACGGCGGCGCCTGCGTCGTCATCGATACGGATTTCGACATCGACGACATGATGGCCATTCCGGTCGTGATCGGGAACCGGCATGTCGCGGCCATCGTGACGTCGGAAGGCGTCACACCGGCCGAAGTGGCGGCGAGAGCGCTGTCCCGCCTGATTGCCGAGCCGGAAGAGCGCGCCATCCCGGTGATTGTCGGCGCGAGTAGTCGCCGGTCGGACGCCGAGATCCGCCGGAAGTGGTCATGGCTGCCCTATTTCCGTGCCGCCATGAGCCGTACCAACGATTTGCTGGCGGCTCCCCTGGCGCCGGCGCCGCGGTCCTTCCACAATTTTACTGAGGAGCTCGCCCGCGCCACGGCCGACTGCCGGCGCGTCGATCTTCTCATCACCGGCACCTACACCTCGTTCATTCGCTACAGCACAAAGCTCGCGCCGAAGCTTGGCCATGTCGTCGTAATGGGAAAGCCGATCGGCGACCCACTACTGAAGCCGGGCCAGTACTCGTTCAACTGCGGCTATGATCTGCCGGCGTGCCGGACCGCCATGGTGCAGCTCCGGGGCATCAGGACGAGCTGGGTTGACGTCCCGCGTGGGACGGATCCTCTCTACGCGCCCTCGCTCGCCATGGTCGAAGGTCTCCGCCCTTATGGACTGACGGGTTCGCTCAAGGCGGCGCTCCTCGCCAATCAGCACACTTGGAATCCGGCCAAGCTGCATCTCTCGCCCGACGGGTTCGGCGAGTCGCTGATGTGGGACGAGAGCGCGGCCCTCTATCTGCTGCACCCGGAGCTGTTCACCCCGGTTGGCCGCCACTATGAGCCGCGGGTCATCGGCGGTTCGCATGAGCGAACGCGGGCGCGGCTGCTTCGGACATGGACGCACGACACCAACGCCGCCACTTCGTACCGGTAGGTTGCAAGGCGTGATCAGAGCAGGCGGCAAGCCGCAGGCTGGCGGTAGTTGAGCTGGCTGCGGTCGAAGCGTTCTGCGGCCATGATCCAGATGCCCGATCCGCCCTCCGTCACGGCTGCGAGAACGCCATAGCGCGGCAGATCGGCGGCGCCGCCCGGCAGCATGTCGCGGACAATCCTGAAGACATCGACCCCCTCGAAGGGTGTCTTTCCCGGCTCGACCGGCAGGAAGCGCACGTGGAAGTCATAGCCGTTCACGCGGAGGCGGGTGGCGGCGGGGTCCAGCCCCGCCAGCGCGTCCCGATACTCGGGCAGAAGCGTGCCGATATGGATATGGAACTGGTGCTGTCCGCGCGTCGTCGGCGGCTGTATGGCGAGCGCGAGATCGTCGCGCCCGAAAGGGGGTGCAACGAGGGTCTGGGACACGCGATAGGCGGTCAGCCAATCGTTTCGGGGCGCATAGGCGTTGGCGTCCTCGACCCCGATCACCGGCTCCATCGACCACATGATGAAGCGGCAGTTCTCGCCGCGCGCACTCGGATGGCGCTCCGGATGCTGATAGCGCGTGTCGAACTGGAGGATGACGCCGCGCCCGACATCCGGATGGAAAACGAAGTCGCCCTGGCTGTCGGCGCAGCGGCCGCTCGCGCAGGCTTCCGAGGTCAGGAAGCGATAAACCGCGCAGGTCTTCGACCCGAGATTAGCCGGGTCGGCGCAGGGATTGCAGGCGTGCGGCGCCTTGTCGTCTTTGTTGGCCTCGGGCGGCGATACCCAGTGATCCGGATCGGGCTTTCCGCTCAAGGTGTTGAGCGTCGGGCAGGCACTGACGGTCATGTCCTCGCTGTGCGCGGGGCCTGGCGACAGCGTGATCGCCAGCATGGCGAAGGCCGTCATGGCGAGACGCCTCGCTGTCTCGCCCCCCGATCCGCATGTTCGCTTCCGACTGCAGCCCGTCAGAAACGCCGCTAGGCTCAAAGCAATCCGCGCCCGGCGAGGTTGCGCATCAGGGCCGCGGCGCCGAAGGTCCAGGGCTCGGCATCCGACGACAGGACGACGCGGTTGGAGAGCTGGCCGAGCTTCGGCGCGGCGATGGTGACGATGTCGCCGATCTTGTGGGTGAAGCCCTGGCCCGGTCCGTCTCGATCCTGCACCGGCGCGAACATCGTGCCGAGATAGAGCACGAAGCCGTCCGGATACTGGTGGTTCTTGCCGATCGTCTGCTTGACGAGATCCTCGGGATCGCGGCTGATCTTCGACATGGCGCTGGCGCCGTCCATGACGAAGCCGTCCTCGCCGGTGACGGTCAGGCGAACCTCTGTCTGCCGGACATCGTCGATCGAGAAGCCGGCGTCGAACAGGCGGATGAACGGTCCGATCGACGCGCTCGCATTGTTGTCCTTGGCCTTCGACAGGAGCAGCGCCGAACGCCCCTCGACATCGCGCAGGTTGACGTCGTTGCCGAGTGTCGCGCCGACGATGCGGCCGCTCGAGGAGACGACGAGCACCACCTCGGGCTCGGGATTGTTCCAGGTCGAGATCGGATGGATGCCGACCTCGGCGAGATGGCCGACGCTCGACATCGGCTGCGCCTTCGAGAAGATCTCAGCATCGGGGCCGATCCCGACCTCGAGATATTGCGACCACATGCCCTTCTCGATCAAAAGCGCCTTCAGCGCCGCTGCCTGCTCGGAGCCTGGGCGAAGCCGGGCGAGATCATCGCCGATCGTTGTCTGGATCTCCGAGCGGATCGCATTGGCCCGCTCGGGCAGGCCCCGCGCCTGCTCCTCGATGACGCGCTCGAGCATCGAGACCACGAAGGTGACCCCGGCGGCCTTCACCGCCTGAAGGTCGATCGGCGAGATCAGCCACGGCTTGGTGCGGTCGCGCGTCGCGAGCGGCGTGTTGGCGAGAAGGTCGGCGAGGCTTCCCAGCGTTTCGCCCCCGGCCATGGCCGCGACACGGCCTGGATCGTCCATCTCGCAGAGATCGCGCATGGTGACGACCTCGGCCGTGATGTCGAGGACCTCGTCGCCTCTCAGCGATACGATCGAGGGGCCGTCGAGGTCGGGCCTGAACACCCGCCCGACCAGCGTGGCCTCGCCGGCATCCTGGGGCAGCGCAAAGGCGGGTGTCGTATCGAACGGCATGGGGCGGTCCTCTCGGATTTTCGGGCGCCGGCGTCGAGGCCGGCGGGCGGGGGAATCTAGTACGAGGGGCGGGCCGTGCCAACCGTCGGCAGGGGCCTGTCCGCGCATCGGCACAGTCTTCGCTGCCGTATTTCTGGGCCGCTTCACTGATGCGATCGAGTGGCTGTCTAAATTGTATGCAATGCAGCGCTATTGTATGCAATCTCGACCTGTGACGGCCGCCAGTCTGACGCGCCGGAGCCGAGTGCGCGCTCGGTGCGCCGCATCCCTCATGAAATTAATTCAACAAATTCAACCGGCTGCGAGGCCCTGTGCCCCGCCGGCGCGCGGCTCGCCGCCCTTTGGCACATCTGTTGCGAGACAGGGGAACGGGAGCACCCCGGCGTTGGGGAGGCCTGCGCCGATGTCCGTTGCAAGAGGTAACTGCTCATGTCCGCATTCACACTCAATCGCAGGACGCTGCTGAAGAGCGCCGCGATCGGTTCGCTCGGCCTGACCACCGGCCTTTTGACACAGCGTTCGGCTTTCGCGGCCGACCTGACGATCGGCATCATCTATGTCGGGTCGCGCGATGACTATGGCTGGAACCAGGCGCATGCCGTGGCGGCCAAGGCGCTCGCCGCAGTCCCGGGCGTCAAGGTCGTCGAGGAGGAGAACGTTCCCGAGACCGTCGCCGTCGCCAAGACCATGGAATCGATGGTCGAGCTCGATGGCGCCGGCCTGATCTTCGCAACGTCCTTCGGCTATTACTCGCCCTTCATGGTCGATGCCGCCAAGAAATATCCCGACGTCCAGTTCCGCCATGCAGCGCCGCTGTGGTCCGACAAGGACCCGAAGAACGCCGGCAGCTATTTCGGCTATCTCGACCAGGCCCATTACATCGACGGCATCGCCGCCGGCCTCTCGACCAAGTCGAACAAGCTCGGCTTCGTCGCCGCTAAGCCGATCTCCTCGGTACTCTCCAACATCAACTCGTTCACGATCGGCGCCCGCAAGGTGAACCCGAACGCCACCGTCCAGGTGATCTTCACCGGCGACTGGTCGATGCCGGTGCGCGAAGCCGAGGCGACCAATGCGCTGATCGATGCGGGCTGCGACGTCATCACCTGCCATGTCGACAGCCCGAAGACCGTTATCCAGAACGCTGAGGCCAAGGGCGTGAAGTCCTGCGGCCACAATGCCTCGCAGGCCGATCTCGCGCCGAAGGGCTTCATCACCGGCGCCGAATACAAGTGGGAGACGATCTACAAGCAGTATGCCGATACGCTGACCAAGGGCGGTGAGCTGCCAAACTTCCTTTCGGGCGGCTATGACCTCGATTTCGTGCAGAACACGCCCTATGGCGCCGGCGCGACGCCCGAGGCGATCAAGGCGGCTGATGCCTCCAAGGTCGAGATGAAGGCCAAGGTCCCGGTCTTTGTCGGGCCGCTCAAGGACAATACCGGCAAGGAGGTCATCCCGGCCGGCACGTCGCATGCGCCTTACGATCCGTGGATCGACCAGATCAACTTCCTGGTCGAAGGCGTCACCGGCTCCATCACCTGATCGACCCCGCGCGGGCACGGCCCGACGCAACAAAGCGCCGCTCCGGCTTTGGCCGGAGCGGGACGACGGGCGGCGCCGCCGCCTCGATCCCCTCTCTCTTCGGGAGCGTTTCCATGGTGGATATTGCACAGCAGGACGCCGCGCCGGCGATCTCCGGCGGTTTCGCCGAGGCGCTCGACCGCGTGCGGCGATCGTCCGAATATGTCGTGATCCCGCTGTTCGCGCTTCTCGTGGCAGGGCTCCTGTTCTCGATCTTCCTGCTGGCGCTCGGCCAGTCGCCCGGAACCTTCTTCGCGCTGCTCTGGCGCGGCGGCTTCGGGACCGGCTTCTCGTGGCAGAACACGCTCGTGCGTGCGGCGCCGCTGATCCTCACCGCGCTCTGCGTCGCGATCCCGGCGCGCCTCGGCCTCGTCATCATCGGCGGCGAGGGCGCGCTGGTGCTCGGCGGCTTCGCGGCCGCGGTGGCGTCGATCCCGCTGGTGCATGCCGGCGCACCGAGCTTTGTGGTGCTGCCCGTGATGTGCCTCTCGGCCATCGCCGTCGGCGGATTGTGGATCGGGCTCGTCGGCGTGCTGCGCCACTATCGCGGCATCAACGAGACCATCGCCAGCCTGCTGATGTCCTATATCGCCATCGCGATCATGAACTTCTTCGTTGAGGGCGCGCTGCGCGATCCGGCCAATCCGAACAAGCCGTCGACCCAGGCGATCGGCGAGGCCAACATGATCGGCGATGTGCCTGGCCTCGGCGTGCATTGGGGCTTGCCGGTCGGCATCGTCGTCGCGATCCTGCTGTGGGTGCTGATGAACCGCACCACGTTCGGTTTCGCGGCGCGCGTCACCGGCGGCAATGTCCGCGCCGCGCGGGCGCAGGGACTGCCCGTCGGTCGGCTCATCGTCATTTCCTGTGCCATTGCGGGGGCCTGCGCGGGCCTTGCCGGCTTCTTCGAGGTTGCGGCGATCCAGGGCAAGGCCAATGCCTCGCTCGCCGCCGGTTACGGTTTTACCGGCATCCTGGTCGCGTTCCTCGCCCGCCAGAATCCGCTCGCCATCGTGCCGGTGGCGATCTTCCTCGGCGGCATCGCGGCGGCAGGCGGGCTGATCCAGCGCCGCATGGGCATGCCCGACGCCACTGTGCAGGTGCTGCAGGGGCTGATGTTCGTCGTGCTGCTGGTCAGCGAGACGCTTTATGGCCGACTTCCGATCTTCCGGGCGAAAGGAGACAAGCGATGAGCGGCACCGATATCGGCTTCTGGGGTGTTCCGCTTGCGATGTTCGCCGGCGCCATCCGCGTCTCGACGCCCTTCCTGTTCGTCTCGCTCGGCGAATGCCTCACCGAGAAGTCGGGCCGCATCAATCTCGGCCTCGAGGGCACGCTCGTCTTCGGCGCCATGTCGGGCTATGCCGTCTCCTATCTCTCGGGCTCGCCCTGGCTCGGCGTGCTGGCGGCCGGCATTTCCGGCATGTTCTTCGGCGCCGTCCATGGCTACATCTGCAAGCTTCCCAAGGTGAACGACATCGCGATCGGCATCGCCATGATGCTGTTCGGGACGGGCCTCGCCTTCTTTTTCGGCAAGCCGTTCATCCAGCCGCAGGCGCCGCACCTGCCCTCGATCAATCTTGGCGGCTGGTCTGATTATCCGCAGATCCAGTCGGCGCTCGAGATCAACCCGCTCTTCCTGGTCGGCGCGGTGCTCGCCGTCGTCATGTGGTGGGCGTTCAAGAACACGCGCTGGGGCCTCATCATCCGCATGACCGGCGACAGCGCCCCGGCGGCTCTTGCAATGGGCTATTCGGTCGATCTCGTCCGCTTCCTCGCGACGACCGTCGGCGGCTTCTTCGCCGGCGTCGGCGGCGCCTTCCTGTCGCTCTATTATCCCGGCGCCTGGAGCGAGGGCCTTTCCTCGGGGCAAGGTCTGATGGCCGTCGCACTCGTCATCTTCTCGCGCTGGAACCCGCTGCTCTGCTTCGGTGCAGCGCTTCTCTTCGGCGCGGCCGGGGCCATCGGGCCGGCGCTGCAATCGGTCGGGATCACGCAGGGCTACTATTTCTTCAATGCGGCGCCCTACCTCCTGACCCTCTTCATCATGATCGCCTCCGTCTCGCCAAAGCGCTCGCTGAAGGGCGCACCGGGCGAATTGTCGATCACCAAGTAGGAGTATCGCCATGAATGGATTGGGAGGCCTCAACAAGGCGCCCGCGGGTGTCGTCATCGGTCTTGTGCAGCTGCAGCTGCCGGTGACGGTCACCAAGGCCGATCTCGCACGTCAGACGGCGCGGGTCGTCGAACTGGTCGGCAAGGCGCGGCGCAACAATGCCGGCATGGACCTCGTGGTGTTCCCGGAATATGCGCTGCATGGGCTCTCGATGGATACCAATCCCGAGATCATGTGCGATCTCGACGGCCCGGAGGTCGCGGCCTTCAAGGAAGCCTGCGCGACGCACAAGATCTGGGGCTGCTTCTCGATCATGGAGAGGAACCCCGGCGGCAATCCCTATAATTCAGGCATCGTCATCGACGATACCGGTGCGCTGAAGCTCTATTACCGGAAGCTCCATCCCTGGGTGCCGGTCGAGCCCTGGGAGCCGGGCGATATCGGCATTCCCGTGATCGACGGCCCCAAGGGCTGCAAGCTTGCGCTGATCATCTGCCACGACGGCATGTTCCCGGAGATGGCGCGCGAATGCGCCTACAAGGGCGCCGAGATCATGATCCGCACGGCCGGCTATACCGCGCCGATCCGCCAGAGCTGGCGCTTCACCAACCAGTCCAACGCCTTCTGCAATCTGATGGTGACGGCCAATGTCTGCATGTCGGGCTCGGACGGGACCTTCGATTCCATGGGCGAGGGCATGATCGTCAATTTCGACGGCGAGATCATCGCGCATGGCACCAGCGGCCGTCCGGACGAGATCATCACCGCCGAGGTGCGGCCGGATCTCGTGCGCGAGGCGCGCATCCACTGGGGCGTCGAAAACAACATCTACCAGTTCGGCCATCGCGGCTATGTCGCGGTGAAGGGCGGCGCGCAGGACTGCCCCTACACCTACATGACCGACCTCGCCGCCGGCCGCTATCGCCTGCCCTGGGAGGCCGACGTGGTGCACACGGATGGCTCGGCCTGCGGTTTTTCCGCGCCGACGCGGCTTTATGGCGGGGGTGCCGAGGCGCCGGATGCCAAGCAGGCGGCGGAGTAGGAGGCGGACATGACTTCCGATACTCTCGACGAGCGCGTCGCCTCTGCTTTCGTCACTGGCGGCCGCACGATCGCTTCAGACCCTTATCCGTGGCCGTTCGACGGCAATCTGAAGCCGGAGAATACCGCGCTCATCGTCATCGACATGCAGGTCGATTTCTGTGCGCCCGGTGGCTATGTGGATTCCATGGGCTACGACATCTCGCTGACGCGCGAGCCGATCGAGCCGATCCGCCGCGTGCTCGATGCGATGCGCGCCAAGGGCTATCACATCATTCACACCCGTGAGGGGCATCGGCCCGATCTCGCGGATCTGCCGGCCAACAAGCGCTGGCGCTCGCAGCGCATTGGAGCCGGCATCGGCGATCAGGGGCCCTGTGGCCGCATCCTGGTGCGTGGCGAGCCGGGTTGGGAGATCATCCCCGAGCTCCAGCCTATCGACGGCGAGACGATCATCGACAAGCCGGGCAAGGGCTCGTTCGTCGCCACCGATCTCGAACTGGTGCTGCGCCAGAAGGGCATCCGCAACATCGTGCTTTCAGGCGTCACCACCGATGTCTGCGTGCACACCACGATGCGCGATGCCAACGACCTCGGCTATGAATGCGTGCTGCTCAGCGACTGCACCGCGGCCACCAAGCGCGAAAATCACCTTGCGGCGATCGACATGGTCAAGATGCAGGGCGGCGTCTTCGGCGCGGTCGCGACGTCCGATGCCCTGATCGCGGGGCTTGTCTGATGGCACGCACGGCTTTTGTCCATCGCATCGCAGCCGCCGCGCCCGACGATGTCTCGGGGCTCTCGGACGCGATCGCGTCGGGGGCGATCGATCCGCGTGGCATCGTCGGGATCCTCGGCAAGACCGAGGGCAATGGTAACGTCAACGATTTCACTCGCGCCTTTGCCGTCCGCGCGCTCAAGGACGCATTGCGGCCGTATCTGACGCCCGAGGCTGTTGAGGCGGTGTCCTATGTCATGTCCGGCGGCACCGAAGGGGCAATGTCGCCGCATTTCCTGGTGCTTGGCAGTAGCGAGACGGACGACGCTGGCCCCTCGCCAGCGCTGGCGGTTGGCGGCGCGCATACGCCTCCGCTCGCCTTCGAGCAACTTGGCCGGCTCGGCCAGGTGGCGCTCGTCGCCGAGGGCGTTCGCGCCGCCATGGCCGATGCCGGCATCACCGATCCCGCCGATGTCCATTTCGTTCAGATCAAGTGCCCACTCCTGACGGCCGAACGTATCGCCGCCGTCGAAGGTCGCGGCGCAAGCGTCGCAACGCGCGATACGCTGAAATCGATGGGCCTGTCGCGTGGCGCCTCGTCGCTCGGCGTTGCGGTGGCGCTTGGCGAAATCGCGCTGGATGGCCTCGATGAGGCAGCGATCGGCCGCGACGCGTCGCTGTGGTCGGGCCGAGCCTCGGCCTCGGCGGGCGTCGAACTCGCCAATCATGAGATCGTGGTGCTCGGCATGAGCCGCGACTGGTCGGGGCCGCTCGCCATCGACCATGCGGTGATGGCAGACGGCATCGATGTCGAACCTGCGCGCGCGGCGCTACGCCGTCTTGGTTTCGTCGCCGATGGGCAGCTTTCTCCCGATGAGCGTCCGGCGCTGCTTGCGCTGCTGGCCAAGGCCGAGGCCGGCACCAGCGGGCGGCTGCGCGGCTTGCGTCACACGATGCTCGATGATTCCGACATCTCGTCGACGCGCCACGCCCGCGCCTTCGTCGCCGGCAGCCTTGGGGCGCTGGTCGGCCATGCCGGCATCTATGTGTCCGGCGGCGCCGAACATCAGGGGCCCGATGGCGGCGGCCCTGTCGCGGTCATCGCTGATCGCCGCCTCATCCCATCGCTTGTCGCAGCAGAAGGATCGCCGTCATGACCGCGTTCGCCGAACCGACAGGAACGCCCCGCCGCGCGGTGGAGCTCGAAACCGTCGGCATGACCAAGATCTTCGGATCGCTGGTCGCGCTGGAGGATGTCTCTGTCCATGTGAAGCCCGGCACGCTGCATGCGCTGCTCGGCGAGAACGGCGCCGGCAAGTCGACGCTGGTCAAATGCATTATGGGTTTCTACCAGCCGACCCGCGGCAGCGTCATGGTCGACGGCAAGGAGGTCGTGATCGCGACGCCGCGCGACGCCCATGCCCATGGCATCGGCATGGTCTACCAGCATTTCACGCTGGTGCCCTCGCTGACGGCGGCTGAAAACCTTGTCATCAGCCGCGCCCATCCGCCGGCCGTGATCGACTGGAAGAAGGAGATCGCGGGGCTGGAGGAATTCCTGGAGCGGATGCCGTTCAAGGTGCCGCTGACAGTTCCCGTCGCGAGCCTTTCCGCCGGCGAGAAGCAGAAGCTCGAGATCCTGAAGCAGCTCTATCTCGACCAGCGCTTCCTGATCCTCGACGAGCCGACCTCGGTGCTGACGCCGGGCGAGGCCGATGAAGTGCTCGGCCTGCTGCGTGGCATGACCGAGGCGGGCGACCTGACGATCCTGATGATCAGCCACAAGTTCCGCGAGGTCATGGCCTATGCCGACGACGTCACGGTTCTCCGGCGCGGACAGAAGATCGGCGGCGGCAAGGTCGGCGAGCTTACGGTCGACGACATGAGCCGCATGATGATCGGCGACACCAAGATCCGCGAGCGCGCCGCGCGCAAGACGTTCACCGGCCAGAAGGTGACGCTGGAGCTCGCTGGCGTCTGCGCCGAGGACGATGGCGGCATGCCGGCGGTCGATGCCGTCAATCTGAAGGTCCATGCCGGCGAGATCGTCGGCGTTGCCGGTGTCTCGGGCAATGGCCAGTCGACCCTCATCGAGGTGCTGTCCGGCCAACGCGACATGACCGAGGGCCAGCTCTTCATCGATGGGGAGAATTTCGAGCCGGTGCGCCAGCAGATGGCGAAGTTCAAGGTGTTCGGCCTGCCGGAGGAACCGCTGAAGAATGCCGCCGTGCCGCGCATGACCGTGGCCGAGAACATCGCTTTCCGCTCCTTCGACGAGCCGCCGATCGCCCGGCGTTTCGGCTTCATGTCGCCGAAGCCGATGCGCAAGCGGGCGCGCGAGCTGATCGCCGCCTATCGCATCAAGACGCCCTCGACCGAGGAGCCGATCGAAAATCTCTCGGGCGGCAATGTCCAGCGTGCGATCCTTGCGCGCGAATTGTCGGGGCAGGTCGATGTGCTCATCGTCGCCAATCCGTGCTTCGGCCTCGACTTCGCGTCCGTCTCCGAGATCCGCTCGCAGATCATGGACCAGCGCAATCGCGGCGCCGCCGTGCTGCTGGTCTCGGAAGATCTCGACGAGGTGCTGGAGCTGTCTGACCGTGTCGCCGTGATGTCGGGCGGCGGCATCCACTATGTCGTGCCAATCGCCGAGGCCGACCGCAATTCCATCGGCAAGGCGATGGCGGGGCATTGAGCATGATCACCGTTGACGCGAAGCCGGTTCCCTATGCCTTTCCACCCGAGACGACGGCGCTCATTGTCATCGACATGCAGCGGGATTTTGTCGAGCCGGGCGGCTTTGGCGAGTCCCTCGGCAATGATGTCTCGCTGCTCAGGGCCATCATTCCGACCGTCGCCTCGCTGATCGGCCTCTTCCGCGCCAAGGGCTGGCCGGTGATCCACACCCGCGAGGGCCATCTCGCCGATCTCTCCGATTGCCCGCCGAGCAAGATCCGCCGCGGCGCACCGTCGATGCGCATTGGCGATGCCGGGCCGATGGGGCGCATCATGGTGCGTGGCGAACCCGGCAATGCAATCATCCCCGAGCTTCAACCCATCGACGGTGAGATCGTGATCGACAAGCCAGGCAAGGGCGCCTTCTACGCCACCTCGCTCGGCGAGGATCTGGCGCGGCTCGGCATCACGCATCTCGTCTTCGCGGGCGTCACCACCGAGGTCTGCGTGCAGACGACGATGCGCGAGGCCAATGATCGCGGCTTCGATTGTCTGCTGATCGAGGATGCGACCGAGAGCTATTTCCCGCACTACAAGGCCGCGACGGTCTCGATGATCGCGGCGCAGGGCGCGATCGTCGGCTGCGTGGCGCCCTTTGCGGCGCTCGAAGCCGCGGCGGCGTGAGGAAAGGACGGAGCGATGAAAGAGTTCGATGCGGCGGCCCATGTCGCGCATATGGAACAGGTGATGGGTCTCACGATCGACGAGGCCTGGCGGGCGGGGGTCGTCGCCAACATGGCGGCGACGGCGCGCGCCGCCGCGCTGGTGACCGAGTTCGCGCTCGATGATCATGTCGAGCCGGCGCCGGTGTTCAAGCCGTGAGCGCCTTCGACATCCTGTTCCGACCAGGCCATGAGATCGCCGCCGACGTTCGTGCGCGCCGTATTTCCGCCCGGGAAGTGACCGAGGCGGCCCTCGATACCATCGAGGCGCTTGACGGCAAGCTCAACGCCTTCACCGACGTCACGGCCGAGCGGGCGATCGAGGAAGCGAACCGGGTCGATGCCGCCATGATCGAGGGCAAGGCACTGCCGCTGGCAGGCGTCCCCTATGCGGTCAAGAACCTCTTCGACATCGAAGGCGTGGTCACGCGCGCCGGGTCCAAGATCAATCGCGACAATGCGCCGGCCATCGCCGATGCGAGCCTCGTCACGCAGATGCAGAAGGCAGGCGCCGTGCTGATCGGCGGCGTCAATATGGGCGAATACGCATATGACTTCACGGGCGAGAATGCCCATGACGGCGCCTCGCTCAATCCGCATGATCCGGCCCGCATGTCGGGCGGCTCGTCAGGGGGATCGGGCACGGCGGTCGCCTCCGGCATGGTCGCCCTGTCGCTCGGCTCGGACACCAATGGTTCGATTCGCGTGCCGTCGTCCTTCTGCGGCCTTTATGGTTTGAAGCCGACCTTTGGCCGCCTTTCGCGCGCCCGAACCTTTCCCTTTGTCGCCAGCCTCGATCATCTTGGCCCGATCGCACGCTCGCCGCGCGATCTCGCGGTCGCGTTCAACGCGCTGCAATTCCCCGATCCCGACGATCGCCACCAACTGGCGCAGCGTCCGCTGGATGTCGAGCGCGCACTTGGAACCGGCATCAGCGGCCTTCGTATCGCGGTTGCCGGCGGCTATTTCCGTGACCAGGCGGGCAGCGAGGCACTGGCTGCCGTCGAGCATGTCGCGAAAGCTCTAGGCACAAGCCGGGAGGTCAACCTCCCGGAGGTCCACCGGGCGCGCGCGGCCGCCTATGTCATCACCACCAGCGAATCCTCGGCCCTGCATCTTGAGCGCCTGCAGACGCGGGCCGGGGACTACGACCCCGACACGCGCGATCGTTTCCTCTCCGGCGCGATGGTGCCGGCGGCCTGGTACATGGCCGCGCAACGCTTCCGGACATGGTTCCGCGCCGAGATGGAGCATCTGTTCGAGACCGTCGACGTCATTCTCGCGCCGGCGACGCCGTTTCCAGCGCTTCTCTCCGGCACGAAAGAGGTGGAGCTTGCTGGCAGCAGGGTTCCGGCCCGGCCCAATATCGGTATCTTCGCACAGCCGATCAGCTTTATCGGCCTGCCGGTCGTCGCGGTTCCGGTCTGGCCCGCCGGCACGCATCTGCCCATCGGCGTGCAGGTGATCGCGCCGGCATGGCGAGAAGACATTGCGCTTCGGGTCGCCGAGGCGCTGCATCAGGCTGGCGCCACGGCGGCGCCGGTAGCCTCCCTATGAAATGCTGAGACCATGACCCCCGAAACCGAACAGAACGCCCGCTGGGCCGGCCGCAACAACGACAAGGATCGGCTGCGCGACCGCATCTGGGCGAAGCTCATGACCGACGGCGTCAATGTCGGCCCGGTCGATAGTCGCATCCCGAATTTCGCCGGTGCCGACCTCGCAGCGCTCAATCTCTCGCGGCTCGATGCCTGGAAGAATGCGCGCGTCGTCAAATGCAATCCCGATCCGCCGCAGATCCCGGTCCGGCTCCGCGCGCTCTATGACGGCAAGATCCTCTATGCGCCGGTGCCGGAGCTGACCAAGGGCTTTCCGTTCGTCCGGCTCGATCCGGCGGTGCTTGAGGCTAAAGGCGTCCAGTTCGAACTCGCGGCCGTCTCGCAGGGCTTCGTCGAACATGGCGAGCCCGTCGAATTCGAGGAGATGGAAAAACTCGATTTCGTCGTCGTCGGATGTGTCGCGGTCAGCCGCGCCGGTGGGCGCACGGGCAAGGGCGGCGGTTTTGCCGATCTTGAGCTCGGCATCTTCCGCGAGCTTGGCAAGGTGACGCCGGACACGCCGGTCGCGACATCGGTGCATTCGGTTCAGGTCGTCGACGACGCGCTGCTGCCGATGCAGCCACACGATTCACCCCTCGATTTCATCGCGACGGATCTCGGCCTGATCGAGACCGGCACCACCATGGCGCGGCCGACGAGGGTCGCCTGGGACTTCGTGCAGGCCGATCAATATGCCTCGATCCCGTTCCTCAACGATCTGAGGGCGCGCATCGAGAACCGCGGGGAGCGAGCAGCATCATGACGATCGAGATCGATCACCCTGAGACCAAGGCGGAACTCGAAGAGGCCTTTGCCCGCTACGAGGCAGCGCTGGTCGGCAATGACGTTGCCGTTCTGGACGAGCTTTTTCTCGTTTCGCCGGCGACGATCCGCTATGGCGCGACCGAGAATCTCTACGGCTACAACGAGATAGCGGCGTTCCGCTCCGGCCGCTCGCCGGCTGGCCTCGCGCGGCGGCTCGCCCGAACGGTCATCACGACCTATGGCCGCGACTGCGGCGTCGCCTCGACCCTGTTTTATCGCGACAGCGCGCCGGGCAAGGTCGGCCGCCAGACGCAGACCTGGGTGCGCACGGTCGCGGGTTGGCGGGTCGCGGCGGCGCATGTCAGCCTGATCGCCGATCCGGATGGCGGCGGGACCGGATCGTGAGGGCGCGCGCGGCCGATCCGGGAGAGACGCCCGTTCGCCGCACGCGGACCGAAGACCTGCGGCTGCAGCTTGCCGACGAGATCGTGCGCGGCACATTCGCGCCCGGCGATCCGCTCGACGAAGCCGGGCTGGCGGCGCGCTATGGCGTGTCGCGAACGCCGGTGCGCGAGGCGCTGCGCCAGCTCGCGGCGAGCGGGCTGGTCGAAATCCGGCCGCATCGCGGGGCCATCGTAACCCGGCCCTCCGAAAGCCGGCTGATGGAGATGTTCATCGTCATGGCCGAACTCGAAAGTCTCTGCGCCGCGCTGGCCGCCGAGGCGATGAGCCTTCTCGAGCGGCGCGAACTGGAGCGGGTGCATCGCGTTCTCGGCGAACTGGTGAAGTCGGGCGATCCGCTTCGCTATGCCGAGGCCAATGAGCGCTTCCACGGCGCCATCTATGCCGGCGCGCATAACGGCTACCTCGCCGAACTGACGCTGGCGACGCGGGCGCGGCTCGCGCCGTTCCGCCGGGCACAGTTCCGCCGCGTCGGGCGCCTGGCGGATTCCTTCGACGAGCATGACCGCATCGTCGAATCGATCCTGCGTGGCGATCGCGAGCAGGCGACGCGCGAAATGCGCTCCCATATCGGCACGGTCAAGGAAGCCTTCGATCGGTATATGGAAGGGCGCTGAGCAGCGCGCCTCCCTCAAGGGGGCCGTTCTGTGCCGTTTTCGAGCGTGCCGCTTTCAGACGGTTGAGTGAAGCTTGTCGGACCTATGGTAGGAGCCGGGAGGGCGCGCCGCTTCGGCGGTGCGCTTCGATGGACATTGCCAAGGGAGGCCGTGATGGCGGGCGCTGTGCAGGATGCTGACGGGGAGACGAGCTACGAGGTTCGCGAGGTGGTCGCGGTCTTCGACAACGAGAAGGCCCTGCAGGCGGCCGTCGACGCTCTCATCTCCGCTGGACTTGATCCGGAGGACATGAGCGTTCTCGCCGATCCAGGCAAGCTCGCCGGGCTCGGCGTGCCGGTATCGGGTCTCGAGGACGACGCCAAGGTTGGACGCGCCTCCTATGTTCCCGCCGAGTCGCGCGTCGAGGCCAGCACTGCGCTCGCAGGTGGGCCGGCGCTGATCGTCGGCCTTGGCGCCGCGCTCGCGGCGGGCACGGCGGGACTGGCGTTGATCCCGACATTGGCGCTGACGATCGGCGGAACGCTGGCAAGCGGCGGGGCCGGCATGTTGCTGGCGCGCTTCTTCGGCCATCGGCACGCGGATTTCATCCGCCGTCAGATCGAGGCGGGCGGTCTTGTGCTTTGGGTGCATTCGACCGATTCGGACATGGACAGGAAGATCGTGAACGCCCTCGCCAAGAGCGGTGCCCGGGATATCCATCAGCATGTGATCAAGCGTAGCTGGGGCGTCGATGACGTGCCGCTGCATGATTTCAACCCCGATCCGCTGGTCCGCGAGTAGCACCGCGAACGGGGGCGCGATTGCCGGTCCCGCTGCCGCTCCGCATCTGGCGGCGTTCCTTCAGAGACAGCCCACATAAGGCCCGGCCTGCCGGGCCCTTCGCTCGATGATGCGGGCGGTGCCTTGCATGACGCGCGAGGGCTTGGCCGGATTGCGGGCGATCGGGTTCGGCAGCGCCGCGGCGAGGAGGGCCGCCTGGCGCGTGGTGAGGTCGCGTGCCGGGCGGCCGAAATAATGCTCCGACGCGGCTTCGATCCCGAACAGGCCGGGTCCCCATTGCGCGATGTTGAGATAGATCTCGATCATCCGCCGCTTCGACCAGACGAAATCGGCGTAATAGGCGAGGGGAATCTCCAGTCCCTTGCGGATATAGCTGCGTGATTGCCAGAGATAGAGATTCTTGACCGTCTGCATCGGGATGGTGCTGGCGCCGCGCGAGGGGCCGCCCTTCGCAGCCATGACCAGGTTGAGCTGGTCCCAATCGACGCCGGCATGCTCGCAGAAGCGGCCGTCCTCCGACATGATCACCGAATTCACCATCGCAGGCGCGATGGCATCGAACGAGACCCAGTCGCGCTGCATGCCCTGGAAGGTCAGGCCCGACCAGAGCATCAGCGTCGAAACGGGCGGGACGATCCAGTAGATCGGCGTCAGCACGAGCGGTAGTGCGATGATGACGAGCGCAACTTTGCAGGCGAGGACGAGCCAGCGGCGGCGGCGTCTTGCAACCGGCATGGCGGCCTCCGTCTCGGCATCTGGCGTCGCCGGAAATTCGGCCGCGGGGTCGGAATCGGCAGCGGGATCACCGGCGGGAAACGTCATGCCGCCGTCCGCGCCGGCTCGAGTGCGAAGCCGCCGAGGCAGCGGGCGAGCAGACGGAAATCGGCCTCGCGACTGGTGCCCTTGCGCCAGCAGAGAGCAAGGCTTCGCCGCGTCGGTCGCTGGTCGATGGTCATCAGTGCGATATCCGTGCCGGAAAGGATGCCGGCTTCGGTGGCGATGCGCGGCAGGAAGGTGATGCCAAGACCGTTATCGACCATCTGCACCAGTGTCGACAGGCTGGAAGCCTGGATATCCTCGCTCTCGCGGGCGACGAGTTCCGGCGCGGCGGCGCGGATATGGTCACTGAGGCAGTGGCCGTCTTCCAGCAGCAGCAGCGTCTCGGCATCGAGTTCGGAGGCGGACACCGTCCGCCGCCCCGCCAGCTTGTGATCGCCATTCACGGCGAGCAGCAGGCTGTCTTCGGCGACGATGTCGATCATCAGCCCTTCGACCGGCGCGGGCAGCGCGATCAGCACGACGTCGAGCCTGCCGCCGCGCAGGTCTTCGAGCATGGGGCGCGTCAGGTCTTCCCGTAAATGCAGCCGGAGATCGGGATAGAGGCGGCGGAGCTGCGGCAGCGCCCGAGGCAGGAAATAGGGCGCGATCGAGGGAATGACGCCGAGACGGATGCGCCCGGCGAGCGGCGCATGCGAAGCGCGCGCTGCATCGACCATTTCGCGCGCATCGACGAGGAGCGCCTTCATCCTGTCGAGGATCGCTTCGCCCGCGGCCGTCAGCGCCACCATGCGGTTCGAACGGTCGACAAGGACCACCCCGACCGTCTCCTCGAGCTGACGGATCGCATCGGACAGCGTCGACTGCGTGACATTGCAGGCCGTTGCCGCGCGACTGAACGAGCCGCTTTCGGCAAGCGCGACGAAATACTGCATCTGGCGGAGGGTGGGGAGCTGCATCGATCCTGCAATACCGGGGACTCCGACAACCGGCAATCGATAAATCCGATCACGGTGTTCGATTTTAACGGTTTGACCGATGCGATGCAGCATGGCACCTTCTCGCACATGCAGCAGCGCCTCTCCGGTTTTGCGTGCGCTGCCGAAACGTTTGCCTCAACACCCTCAGGAGTAAGACATGCTCGGCATCGGCGACAAGCTGCCTGAATTCTCGGTCACGGGCGTCAAGCCCGGCTTCAACAAGCATGAGGAAAACGGCGAGAGCGCCTTCGAGGCGCTGACCGCTGCCTCGTTCCCCGGCAAGTGGAAGGTCATCTTCTTCTACCCGAAGGACTTCACCTTCGTCTGCCCGACCGAGATCGCCGAGTTTGCACGTCTTGCCAGCGATTTCGAGGACCGCGATGCGGTTGTTCTCGGCGGCTCGACGGACAATGAATTCGTCAAGCTGGCCTGGCGCCGCGACCACAAGGATCTCGACCGGCTGCCGATCTGGTCGTTCGCCGACACCAATGGCTCGCTGGTCGATGGCCTTGGCGTACGCTCGCCCGACGGGGTCGCCTATCGCGTGACCTTCATCGTCGATCCCGAAGGCACCATCCAGCACGTCTACGCGACCAACCTCAATGTCGGCCGCAACCCGAAGGACACGCTGCGCGTGCTCGACGCGCTGCAGACCGACGAGCTTTGCGCCTGCAACCGCGAAGTCGGCGGCAATACGCTGGCGGCGTGATCGATCCGGCCGGCGCGTGATCCTCGCGTGACCGGCCGACCCTCGCGCTCCGGTTCGCCGGAGCGCCTCCTCCTGACGCGAACGCGAAGAGCCCCTCATGTCGATCGACAGCCTGAAGTCACGCATCCCTGATTTCGCCAAGGACGTTCGTCTGAACCTGTCGACGCTCGGCTCGGACGAAACGCTGACGCCGCAACAAAAATATGGCCTCATGGTCGCCTGCGGCATCGCTAGCCGCAATCCGGAGGTGCGTGCTGCGCTCGAAGCCGAAGCCGCGCCGCATCTGACGCCCGCAGCGCTCGCCGCCGCCAAGTCGGCTGCCGCGATCATGGGCATGAACAATGTCTATTACCGCTTCACGCATCTGGTTTCGAACGGCGAATACCGCACGCTGCCGGCCAAGCTGCGCATGAACGTCATCGGCAATCCCGGCGTCGAGAAGGTCGATTTCGAACTCTGGTCGCTGGCGGTTTCCGCGATCAATGGCTGCGGCATGTGCATGGACAGCCATGAAGCCGTGTTGAAGAAGGCCGAGGTGCCGACCGAGACTGTCCATACGGCGGTGCGCTTCGCCGCGATCATCCAGTCCGCGGCGATCGCGCTCGAGGCCGCCGAGGCCGCTTGACGCCTTCGCGGCAAGCTGCCAATCCGGCAGCGCCCGACACGCATCGATGCGCTCCGGGTCATGGCCCGGAGCTTTTCGTTTGCGAGACTTTGCCGACCGTCTTTCCGAGACTGCCCGCGACATCGAGGTGCTGCTTGCAGACCTCCTCGCGGCGACGCCGCAGCCCTATGAGATCGCGCGGCCGGCGCGGCTGCTGAGTGCCATGCGCCATGCGATGCTTGGCGGTGGCAAGCGGCTTCGGCCGGCGCTGACGCTCGAAGTTGCGGCGCTGTTCGGCCGTGCGGATGCCGGCGTGCTGCGCACGGCCGCTGCCATCGAATGCCTGCACGGCTACAGCCTCGTGCATGATGATCTGCCGGCCATGGACGATGATGATCTGCGCCGCGGCCGGCCGACGGTGCACAAGGCCTTCGACGAGGCGACGGCGATCCTTTGCGGCGACGCGCTGCAGACGCTCGCCTTCGATATCCTCGCCGCGCCGGAGACCGATAGCGATGCCGCCATCCGCGCCGAACTCGTGCTTGGCCTCGCCCGCGCCTCAGGCCTTGGCGGCATGGCAGGGGGCCAGATGCGGGATCTCGAAGCCGAGAGCAGCGCGCTCAGCGAGGCAGCGACGCTCGAGATGCAGGCCATGAAGACGGGCGCCCTGATCCGCTTCTCCTGCGAGGCGGGCGCGATCCTCGGCCGCGCCGATGCCGAGGCGCGCCGACGGATCCGCCGCTACGGCGAGATCGTCGGGCTCGCCTTCCAGCTTGCCGACGATCTTCTCGACGCCACAGCGACGCCCGAAGCGCTGGGCAAGGCAACGGCCAAGGATCAGGCGCGCGGCAAGGCGACGCTCGTCGCGCTTTACGGCATTCAGGAGACGCGGGCCCGGCTCGCCAATCTTGTCGCCGAGGCGGAGGGGTTGCTGGCGCCGTTTGGATCCGCTGCCGGGCCGCTGGCCGAGGCCGCGCGTTTCGTTGCCCTGCGCGAGAGCTGAGAGCGCTCGGCCCGTTCCTTCTTTCGTCCGATGGTTCGCGATGCGTTCCGTGCGGATGTCGTGGCGATTGGGCGCCAGGCGGTGTTGGCGCCCTGTTGCATGGTCTCCAGCCGAAGCTCGACTTGTCTTTGTCGTGACACGCGGTTTCGGCTATGCGCAGGTCAATGGTTGCTTTGCAGCGCTCTTCCGCGCAAATCTCACCCACAGCCATCCACAAGGGGAGTTTCCCAAACGTGTTTCCGAAACCCGTCGCCAAGCTTCTGCGCAATACCTACGAGTTCGAATCGAAGCCGATGGTCAAGCCGACGGGCTTCCGCGAATATGACGCGCGCTGGCTGTTCAACGACGAAATCAACCTGATGGGCGTGCAGGCGCTCGGCATGGGCCTCGGCACGCTGCTCGGCGAGATGGGCATCAAGCGCGAGATCGTGACGGGTCACGACTATCGGTCCTATTCAGCCTCGATCAAGCTGGCGCTCGCCACGGGCCTGATGGCTGCCGGCTGCAAGGTGCACGATATCGGCCTTGCCGTGACGCCGATGGCCTATTTCGCGCAGTTCGAGCTCGACGTGCCGGCCGTCGCCATGGTCACCGCCTCGCATAACGAAAATGGCTGGACCGGCGTCAAGATGGGCGCGGCGCGTCCGCTGACCTTCGGCCCTGATGAGATGAGCCGCCTGAAGGAAATCGTCCTTTCGGCCGCCTTCAACCTCTCCGGCGGCGGTTCCTATCAGTTCCACGACAATTTCCCGGCCATCTACATGGCCGACATGACCAACCGGCCGAAACTCTCGCGTCCGATCAAGGTGATTGCCGCCTGCGGCAACGGCACAGCCGGGGCCTTCGCGCCGAAGGTGCTGGAAATGATCGGCGCCGACGTCATCCCGATGGATGCCGAGCTCGACTACACCTTCCCGCGCTACAATCCGAATCCCGAAGACATGAAGATGCTGCACGCGATCCGCGATGCGGTGCTCGAGCATGGCGCCGAGGTCGGCCTTGGCTTCGATGGCGATGGCGATCGTTGCGGCGTCGTCGATGATACCGGCGACGAGATCTTCGCCGACAAGGTCGGCGTGATGCTGGCGCGCGATCTCTCGGCTTTGCATCCGGGCGCGACCTTCGTCGTGGACGTGAAGTCGACCGGCCTTTTCGCAACCGATCCGGTGCTCAAGGCAAACGGCGTCGTCGCCGATTACTGGAAGACCGGCCATTCCTACATCAAGCGCCGCGTCAACGCGCTGAACGCGCTCGCCGGCTTCGAGAAGTCGGGCCATTACTTCTTCAACAAGCCGGTCGGCCGCGGCTATGACGACGGCCTCGTCTCGGCGCTGGCGATCCTCGACATGCTCGATCGCAACCCCGGCAAGAAGATGTCGGAGCTGAAGAACGCGCTGCCCAAGACCTGGGGCTCGCCGACGATGTCGCCGCATTGCGACGACGAGACCAAATATGGCGTCATCGACAAGGTGGTGAAGCGCTTCGAGGAGATGAAGGCGAAGGGCCAGCCGGTCGCCGGCCAGACCATCATCGACCTCATCACCGTCAATGGCGTGCGCGTCGTCAACGAGGACGGTACCTGGGGCCTGGTGCGCGCCTCGTCCAACAAGCCTGAAATGGTGGTCGTGGTCGAAAGCCCGGTCTCCGAGGCGCGGATGCGCGAGATGTTCCACGCGATCGACGGCGTTCTGCGCGAAAATCCCGAAGTGGGCGCCTACAATCAGACGATCTGACCGCGGCGGGCGGCCGGGACGCCCGGCCGCCTGTCCACAGCCGTCGTTTCCAGCGTGGCGCGGCGCTTCTCCCTCGTCTATCGTCGGACGAAAGCAACTTGGGAGACGTCCTGCCATGCCAGCCACACCCTTCGGCACGATGCCGGATGGAACCCCCGTCGAGGCCGTGACGATCGCGGCCGGCGGGCTCTCGGCCACCGTGATCACCTTTGGGGCGGTGATCCAGGACATCCGTCTCGAAGGCGTCCCGCATCCGCTGGTGCTCGGCTTCCCGATGCTGGATGGCTATCTGCGCAATCCCAACTATTTCGGTGCCGTCGCCGGGCGGTATGCCAACCGCATCGCCGGCGGACATTTCGCGCTGGACGGAGCGCTGATCCAGCTTCAGCAGAACGAAGGCGTCAATCATCTGCATGGCGGGGCCGATGGCTTCGGCACGCGTGTCTGGACGCTGCTGCGTTCGGACGCATCGAGCGTGACGCTCGGCCTCGTCGATGGAGCGGGCGCCAATGGTTATCCCGGTACGCTGACGGTCGAGCTGACCTATTCCATCGAGGCGCCCGCGACTCTCAAGACCAGCATCCGCGCCACGACCGACGCGCCGACCATCGTCAATCTCGCGCAGCACAGCTATTTCAATCTCGCCGGCCATGGCGGCATCCTTGGCCACGAGTTGACCATTCCAGCCGAGACCTATCTGCCGATCGATGCGGGCAAGATTCCGACAGGTGAGCGGCGGCCGGTGACCGGAACGGATTTCGATTTCCGCGCGCCGCGGCCGGTCGGCCAGGTCGGCGGCGAGATCGTCGATACCTATGACCACAATTTCAACGTGACCGATGCGAAGACCGAGGCGCCGCACCTTCTGGCGCGCCTCGTCTCGAAGGAAAGCGGCGTGGCGCTCGAGGTGCTCTCGACCGAGCCGGGCGTCCAGTTCTATGGCGGCCAGATGATCACCGTCGGCGATGCGGGCATCAATGGCGAGGTCTATGGCGCCAATGCCGGCCTCTGCCTCGAGCCGCAGCTTTTCCCGGATGCGCCCAACCAGCCGGGTTTCCCGAGCGCGGTGTTGCGGCCGGGCGCGGTTTACCGGCAGGAAACTCTGTTCGCCTTCAGTCGAAGCTGAGCCTTGCGACGAAACGCACGGGCGGGCTAACGGCAACGGGGGACATCGCTGGCGAGGCAGCGAGACATCGGTTTTGGAAGCTCATAACGAGGGCATGATGATGGGGCACAATATCCTTCTCCGCTGGGCTGGCTCGGCACTCGCCGTGCTTGCAGTCGCCAGCTGCGCGAGCACCTCAGTGGTGCCGCTGTCGGCTGACACGATCCAGGTGACGGCGCAGGCCGATCCTGATTGCGGCCCGCGCGGCGCACAGCAGGCGGCGCTGAAACGAGCCGCGGTCGAGACGCTGCGGCGCGGTTTCGACAATTTCGTCATTCTCGGCATCCAGCAGGCCAACAACACGCGCGTCGTCGGCTACACGCCGGTCCAGTCGCAGACGACGTCCGATGCTGTCGGCACGGACTGGGGCAACAGCAGCTATGTTACGGGCCGGTCGACCACGACCTATTCCGGCGGGCAGGCCATCGTTGGCGGCAGCTTTGACCAGAACCTGACGGTCCAGATGTTCCGCCAGGGCGATCCGGGCTTCGACCGGGCCCTTTCGGCCCGGGCGACGCTCGGTCCGAACTGGCAGAAGGCGGTCGCTTCCAAGGACGACGATTTCTGCTGATCGGTCGTTGAGTGCTAGTTTCGCGGCCGCAGGGCTGATGGCCGCGAAACCATTCCTCCGGGCGTGAGGCGGGGCGGCGCCCCGGCCCGGCGGTGCACAATCTCCTTCCCTTCCGTCGTCGGCGACCCCATTCTCAGGGCTTCCACCAACTGCCGGGTGCACCCGGCCGGAAGCCTCCCATGAGCAGCAATCGCTCGACCCATATTCGCCTGACGTCCCACCCCGGCGCGCAGGCGCCGGTCCGCTTTCCCATTCGCTGGGGCGAAGCGGATCCCCGAAAGCGCGGCCCGGTGATCGGTACGGTGGTTCGCCCTGCCGACCGCAATGTCATCGGCACGCATGGCGGCTCCTATTCGCTCTATCGGGCGCTCGCGGTTTCCTCGGGCGCGCTCAATCCGATCCAGCGGCCGGACCTCCACAATACGGCGCCGGTGGTCGAGATCGGGCCGCATCCGCAATGGTCCGTGCCCGGCAAGATCGTCTCGCTCGATCCGTTCGGCCATCAGGCCGCGCAGATCTTCGCCGATCTGATCGCCGAGGGCGTCGACATCCGTCCGACCATCGCGATCACCAAGGCGCGGCTCACCATGGCCGAACTGCATGAGGCGATCCGGCTGAAGCGGCTCAAGATCGACGGCGACATCGTGCATGAGAATGGCGATGTCTCCGTCGTGAAGGCGGCGATCGATCCGGTCTGGCACCTGCCGGGCATTGCGGCGCGCTTCAACGTTTCCGAGGACCAGCTCAGGCGCACGCTCTTTGAGCAGACCGGCGGCATGTATCCCGAACTCGTCACGCGGCCGGACCTTGATGTCTTCCTGCCGCCGATCGGCGGTATCACGATCTATGTGTTCGGCGATCCCGCGGCGCTCAGCGATCCCAAGCGGACGCTCGCCTGTCGCGTCCATGACGAATGCAACGGCTCGGACGTGTTCGGCTCGGATATCTGCACCTGCCGGCCCTATCTGATCCAGGGCATCGAGGAATCGATCAAGGAGGCGCAGAAAGGCGGCGTCGGGCTCGTTGTCTACAACCGCAAGGAGGGCAGGGCGCTCGGCGAAGTGACGAAGTTCCTCGTCTACAACGCCCGCAAGCGGCAGGAGGGCGGCGACCAGGCCGCGACCTATTTCGAGCGCACCGAATGCGTCGCCGGCGTCCAGGATGCCCGCTTCCAGGAACTGATGCCTGATATCCTGCACTGGCTCGGCATCACGCGCATCGATCGCTTCATCTCGATGTCGGACATGAAGTATGACGCCATCACCCGCTCCGGCATCGCCATCGTCGAGCGCGTGCCGATCCCGGAGGACCTGATCCCGCCGGATGCGCGCGTCGAAATGGATGCCAAGAAAGCCGCCGGTTACTTCAGCCCCGCCCCGCCGCCTTCGGCCGAGGATCTGACGAAGACCGTTGGACGACCACTGGAGAAATACTAGCCTCGGCCCCGACCGAGAGCAGCGGATCGCGCGGCGCGATATGGAGCGAGAGGGCCATGCAGAACTGCGCTTGCGCAATCCTCCTCAAAGACGAGCGCCTGCTGCTGGGCAAGCGCGCGCCGCATCGGAAGGCCTATGCCGACAAGTGGGACATCATCGGGGGACGCGTCGAAGAGGGTGAGGAACTGGAACGCGCGCTCGTGCGCGAACTCCATGAAGAACTCGGCATTACCGCAGTAGCCTGGGAGAGCCTGTGCTCGCTCCTCGACACCGGTCCGGAAGCACAGGGACCGGCCACCTACCACATCTTCACTGTTCGCGCCTGGACGGGCGGCGAGCCGATCATCGCGAACCATGAGCATTCCGCGCTGCGCTGGTTCACGGTGGCGGAGGCATCCGCGCTTACCGATCTGGCGCTGGCAGACTACCGGTCGGTGTTCAGGATGATCAGCTTTTGAGGACGCGCGCCGGAGGCGATGACGCCGGTGAGATCGAGCCGCCGCATTGATCGCGGCTTTACATGGCCGGCGACGGGTGCAATGAGGCCGTCGTCGCCGTCAGTTCAAGGATATCCGCTTTGGCTACCGCTTCTTCCCTCCTTACAGCCGCTGCCGTTCGCGAGCGGGCGCACCGGATCTATGAACTCGGCATCGAGGGGGAACTCGAACATTTCGAGGTCCATCTGGAGAGGCTGCCGGCGACAGCGGATTTCGTCCTTGAGACGATGCGCACGAACTATCCCGAACTCGACATGCCATTCCATTCGCGCTGGCGCCATTTCGAGGCTGGCGGTATCGCGCGCTGGGCGGGGCTCGCCGAGGCTGCCGGGCTGACCGAGGACCCGGTTCGCTTCGGGCGCGCGGCCTATGATCTCGCCATCGTCGGCGTCCTGCTCGACGCCGGCGCCGGTCCGGATTGGCGCTATGTCGAGCCGGCGACGGGCGAGACGTTCGTCCGCTCCGAGGGACTGGGCGTCGCGAGTTTCGCGATGTTCGCGTCGGGACTTTTTTCGAGCGATCCGGCCGATCCGCTTCGCGCCGATGCGGCGGCGCTTGCCGCCCTGACCGCTGAAGAGCTTGGCGACGGCTTCCAGTCTGGTCCCGACAACCCGATCGTCGGGCTCGAAGGCCGTGTCCAGCTTCTGAACGCGCTCGGGCGCGCGGTTGCCGAGCGCGCCGACATCTTCGGCGAGGACGAGGCCAGGCCGGGCGGGCTGTTCGACAAGGCGGTCGAGGGTGCGGTCGATGGCAAGGTCGCGGCGCCCGATGTTCTGAAGCTGGTGCTCGATGGCCTTGGTTCGATCTGGCCGAGCCGCATCATGCTGGACGGCGTGGCGCTCGGCGATACCTGGCGGCATGCGAAGCTCGTCACCGACGACGACACGACGCATCTGGTGCCGTTCCACAAGCTGTCGCAATGGATGACGTATTCCCTGCTGGAGCCGTTGATCTGGACCGGTGTCGAGGTGGTCGATGTCGACGGGCTGACCGGGCTGCCGGAATACAGGAATGGCGGCCTTTTCATCGATATGGGCGTGCTGGTGCCACGCGCGCCTGATGCCGCCACGCGGCTCTGGCGCGCCGGCGATGAGTTCATTGTCGAATGGCGGGCTTTGACCGTGGCGCTGCTCGACCATACCGCCGACATGATCCGCGAACGCCTCGGCGTCGACAGCATCGCGTTGCCGCTGGCCAAGGTGCTGGAAGGCGGGACCTGGTCCGCGGGTCGGCGCATCGCGGCGCAGAAGCGCGAAGGCGGCGGGCCGCCGCTGCGCATCGAAAGCGACGGAACGGTGTTCTGAGGCTGCCGCTCAGCCCTTCCTGCTGCCGATCAGATAATACCAGCCGAGCAGGATCGGCCCGATCGTCAGCGCGACATCGGCGAGATTGAACACGAAGAGGCCGCGCGCGCCGAGGTGGAGATACAGAAAGTCCACCACATAGCCGAAGCGGACGCGATCGATCAGATTGCCGATCGCGCCGCCGGCGATGAGCGCGAAGCCGACGGCGACGATGCGCCCGCCTTCGCTCGCCGTCGACCAGAGATAGAGTACGACGAGCGTGATCAGCGCCGTGCCGCCGACGATCAGCAGGCTGTCAAAGCCATGCGCGAAGGAGAAGGCGATGCCGGTGTTGTGGACGCGGAAGAGCGCCAGGATCGGCAGCAGTTCGATGAACTGCTGGTAGGCAAGCTTGGCCTCTGCGACGGCCTTTGAAAGCTGGTCGATGATGATGACGGCGATGACGATCGAGAGGCCGAGCCGGGAAAGCGGGCCAGGCGGCCGCGTGGCGGCGGACGAGGCTTCGGTCATGCGAGCTTCAGCCGGTCGCGGCGGATCTCGAACAGCATGACGCCGGTCGCGATCGCTAGATTGAGCGAATCCGCGCGCCCTGCCTGCGGGATCTTGACCAGCGTGTCGCAGGCCGCCGCGAAGCGGTCGTCGATGCCGGACTGCTCATTGCCCATCAAGAGCAGCACCGGCTTGTCATAGTCGACGTCGCGGTAGTCATGCTTGCCGGAAAGATGCGTGCCGACGACGATGCCCGGCCAGCGCTTCCGCCATTCGAAGAACTCGGCCACCGACAGGCGAGCGAGCGGCATGTGGAAGATCGAGCCCATGGTGGCGCGCACGGCTTCAACGCCGAAGGGATCGACCGTATCGCCGATGAGGATCACGCCCTCGGCGCCGACGGCGTCGGAGGTGCGGATGATCGTGCCGAGATTGCCGGGATCCTTGATCCCTTCAAGCGCAACCCAGACGCCGGTTGCGCTCGGGCGGATCGTCGCGGGATCGGTCAGACGCTGCTCGAACACGCCGACCACCATCTGCGGGTTTTCTCGCCGCGTGATCTTGGCGAGCACGGCTTCCGAGACTTCGAGGACGTCGCCGCCGCGCGCATGCGCCCGCTGGGCCACGCGCTGGACCACGGGATGGTTCGCAACCTTGGCGCCATAGACGAGGATGCGGATCGGCCAATCCTCCTCGACGGCATCGGCGACCAGCTTCATGCCTTCGGTGACGAAGAGGCCGCTTTCCTTGCGGTATTTCGGCAGCGCGAGGGCGCGGATTTCCTTGATCGTCGGGTTGGTGAGACTGGTCACCACGCGGATCTGGCCGGGAATCGGGATCGACGCGTCGTCGGACATCAGGACCCTCTCGACCAGCGCGAGAACAGCGACGTCGACAGGACGCGGCCGCCACCTTCCTCACGGAGCAGCAGTTCGCCCGATTCGAGCGTGCCCGGCAATCCGGCGAGCGCTTCCGCCGAAAGTTCGTGCACGGCCATGAACGAGGCGCGGATCGAATAGGCGGAGAGGCAGAGGAACAGCGCATCGTCGGCGAGGAGCTGCCGGCAGAGCCGCATCATCTCAGGCAGTTTCTCGAAGATGCCCCAGACCTCGCCATTCGGACCGCGTCCGAATTTCGGCGGGTCCAGAATGATGCCGTCATAGCGCGAGCCGCGTCGCACTTCGCGCTGGACGAACTTCATCGCGTCGTCGACGATCCAGCGCACCGGCAGATCGGCGATGCCCGACATCGTCTGGTTCTCGCGCGCCCAGCCGATGGCCTTCTTGGAGGCGTCGACATGGGTGACTTCGGCGCCGGAAAGCGCCGCCACGAAGGATGCGATGCCCGTATAGCCAAAGAGATTCAACACCTTCGGCCGCCGCGTCGCCTGCTTGCAGAGACGGGCGAACCACGCCCAGTGCATCTCCTGCTCCGGGAAGAAGCCGACATGGCGGAAGGCTGTGAAGCGGCCGAGAAAGCGGATCTCGTTGTCGCCGGTCTCGCGCGGCAGTTTCCAGGCCATCGGCCAGGTTTCGCCAAGCGGCTTCTTGTAGCGCCAGCGTCCGTCCGAATCCTCGTCCTTGGCGCCGGTGAACACCGCATCGGCGTTGTCCCATTCGGCCTCCGAAAGCCGCGGTGTCCACAGCGCCTGCGCCTCGGGCCGGACGATCCGGTAGCGGCCATAGCGCTCGAGCTTGCGGCCATGGCCGCTGTCGATGAGGGCATAATCAGGCCAGCCCTCCGTCTCCAGCATCAAGGGCCAGCGCGCGGCGGGACGGCCGTCACTGCGCAATTCGGGCATCTCGGCGGGCGAAGGGTTCTGCATGGCGGGTTCATAGTCCGCGCTTGCGCGAAAGCCAACCTTCTTCCCGATTCCGCCCTTCTTCACGGTTGGGCGAGCATGACCGGCCCCGGCCGCGCGACTTGTCGTTGCCCTATTCGCCGTGCCACCGTAAAGCTCTGTTGACGGCGACGATGGATCGCCTGCGACAGTTTCGCCGTTATCAAGCGAGAAGCAGTCCCAGCGTATTAGGTTCTGCAGAGGGAAGGGTGCTCCCATGGAAATGAACGGCGAATACCAGATCCCCGCGCGCCGCGAGGTGGTTTGGGCCGCGCTGAACGATCCCGCGGTTCTCAAGGCCTGCATTCCCGGCTGCGAGGCCCTGACGCGCACCGAAGACGGCCGAATGAACCTGACCGTCAGGACCCGGATCGGTCCGACCGAAGCGGTCTTCACCGGTACCGTGACCTTCGCCGATGTTCTGGCGCCTGAACGCTGCACGATGCTGGGGGAAGCCGATGGCGGCCCCGCCGGCGCCGTCAAGGGCGCCGCCGATGTCCAGCTTGTCGTGGCGGGCGAGGGGACGATCCTGTCCTACGCCCTGAAGGCGCAGGTTGGCTCCCAGTTGGCACAGCTCGGATCCCGGCTTATCGATACGTCCGCCAAATCTATGGCCAACGCCTTTTTCGCGGCCTTCGCCGCGCGCCTTGGAGGAGAACTCACTGTGACCGCGCCGCCGCTCGCCACTCCTGGCCCCGACGAAGCCGCAGAGGAAGAACTTGTCGACCGCATTGAGCACCGCGTCGACGACGAGGCGGAAAACGTCGCCGAAATCGCCGAGGAGGTCGAGCAGGAGCTCGAGGTCGCGGCCGGGCGCGGCGTTCTCGGAGGACCCTATGTCTGGGGTCTGCTGGCGCTGCTCGTGGTCATCGTGGCGCTCGCCATCATGCGCTGAACGGGCGCTGTGTGGCCGGTGACGGCCATGCGCGCCTTCGGCGGTGGCCGAATGCCTGCGGAAGCCCTATGTTGACCGGCGAGTTCCACTTTGCCGTTCAGCGCGGCGACCGAAGAGCCGTCCATGATCGTCTGTTCCTGCAACTTCCTCTCCAAGGCCGACATTCTCGCGACCGCGGAAATGCTCCAGCGCGAGCAGCCCGGGCGGCCGCTGACGCCGGCGCGGATCTATCGTGCGCTTCAGGTCCGCGCGCAGTGCACCGTATGCTTCGCGCTGGTGCGCCGGCTGGTCATGGAATCGGGCCTTGCCGTCACCTGTCCCGAGCCGCTCGGGTCGGGCTCGGAGGATGAACGCGATCCGGCGCTGTTCGCCTAAGTGCGGGCATCGTCAATTCGGCGGATCGATAATTTGACGGCTTCATCCGTGCGCCTTAGCTTTCCTCTGGAATCATTCCAGAGGGAGAGCCGATATGAAGGGTGACGCGCGGGTCATCGAGCATCTTAACCGGGCGCTGCGGCTGGAGCTGACGGCGGTCAACCAGTACTGGCTTCATTACCGGTTGCTCGAGGACAAGGGGTTCATCAAGCTCGCCAAGAAGGAGCGCGCGGAATCCATCGAGGAAATGCACCATGCCGACCGGCTGGTGGCCCGGATCATCTTCCTCGAGGGCTTCCCGAACATGCAGGTGCTCGATCCGCTGGAGATCGGGCAGACGATCGAGGAGATCCTCGAGGCGGACCTGCGTGGCGAATACACGGCCCGCAACTATTACAAGGAAGCGCGGGACGGCTGCCACGAGGCGGGCGACTATGTCTCGATGAAGCTGTTCGAGGAGCTGATGATGGACGAGGAGGGGCATATCGACTTCCTCGAAACCCAGCTCGACCTCCTGCGCGAGATTGGCAAGGAACGCTACGCCCTGCTCAATGCGGCGCCTGCCGACGACGCCGAATAAGGTTTCCGACGAGATCGGGACGACATGGAACGGCCGCCCTCGCGCGGCCGTTTTCTATGGCAGCCTGCCTGCTCTTTGCAGCGGCGGCACACCATCCGATTGCTTGACGCGGCGCCGAGCCGCCGCCTAGTTTCGGCCCCTGTCTCTCCTCATCCCGCAAGGATTCCGGTCTCATGCCCAAGAAGCTCATTCTCGACGTCGACACCGGAACCGACGATGCCGTCGCGATCATGCTCGCGGCGCTGCATCCCGAAATCGAGCTCGTCGGCGTCACGACCGTGAACGGCAATGTCGAGGTCCAGTACTGCACGGACAATTCGCTTCGCGTGCTCGACCATATCGGACGCTCCGATATCCGCGTCTATGAGGGCGCCGATCGCCCGCTGGTGCGGACGGGCCATCCGATCGCCAAGCGCTATGAGGATGGCGGCGAGAAATACCATGTCGAGCAGCTGCCGATCCCGGATGCGACGTCAAAGAAGGCTGAGAAGACGGCCGTCGAATTCCTGATTGAAACCTATCGCGCGGCGACGGATCCGATCGTCCTGATGCCGGTCGGGCCGCTCACCAATATCGCCGCGGCGCTGGCCGCTGATCCGGGCTTCGTCAAGCGCGTGCCGGAACTGATCATCATGGGCGGCGGCTATGCCTTCGGCAATGTCACGGCGAGCGCCGAATTCAACATCTGGGGCGATGCCGAGGCGGCAGCACGGGTGCTGAATTCGGGATTCGAGAAGATCACTTTGGTGCCGCTCGACGCAACGCATCAGGCGCTGATGACGATCGCCGATTGCGATCGTCTCGCCGCGCTCGGCACGCCTGCTGCGACCGCGACGGCGGAGATCGTTCGTTTCCGCATCGATGTGCACGACAAGTACCAGAAGATGGGCGAGGACGGCGGCGCCGCTCCGGTGCATGACGCGGTCTGCGTCGCCTATCTCGTCGATCGCGATATCCTTGCGACGCGCCCCTATTTTGTCGAGGTCGAGACGGCGAGCCCGCTGACGGTTGGCACGACGATCGTCGATACGCAGCGCCGCACCGGCTTTCCGGCGAATGTCGATCTCGCGCTCACAGCCGATCCGCGCCGCTTCGTCGACATGCTGGCCGAGACCTTCGCAAGATCGCATGGCGGCCGCTGACGGGCTCAGCAGGTCGGTCCGGCGATCGTCTTGCCGAGCCGGGGCTGCTGCAGAATGCTGTCGTTCATGTTGAAGGTGCCGGTCAGCACATAGCCGATCTTCGGCGTGAAGGCATAGCTCGCGTTGACCATCACGAGGAAGCCATTGGCGACGGCAAGGTTGGCCGGCACGGCCGCCGCGCCGCCCTTGGCCGGGCAGGCGGCGCCGTTATAGGACCGTGCCCAGGCGACGGTCGCCTTCTTGTTGGCATCCATGGTGACGCCGACGACGGTCGCCTTCATCAGCGACGTCTCATAGGGCTCGAGGACCGACTGGCCGGCCGTGAAGATATCGGCGACGCTTGCGGCCGTGAGAGTCTGGCTCGATTGCGCGGCGAGGTCGGCCATGGCCGCCGTGGCATGGTTGAGCTTGCGCTTGATGCTGACGGCGTCGTTGACCTCGACGCCGCCGACATAGAGCGTCAGCATCATCGGCAGGATCAGCGCGAATTCGAGCGCTGCGAGACCGGATGTCGATCTGAGGAAGCGCGACCTGAGGGGGCGGGCCATGGCGGCGGTGAAGCGGCTGACAAGGGCGATCTGCATCGGTCCTGTCCTCACCAGTTGAAGGGTTCGTTGCGGAAGGCAGCGACGGCGTTGAGCAGCTTCGTCTTGCCGTTCGATCCGGTTCCGAGGGTCGCCAGCCGGTTGAGCACGATCGGCCAGTCGTAATAGACGCGCACGACGACGATGTCGGAGCCGTGACCCGGGCTGTAGGCGAAATTGCTGTCGTCCAGCGATCCGTCCGCCTTCACGGGCGTGGCCAGGGCCATGGCGCCGAAGCTTGCGGCGGTGCGCACATCGACCTTGATCTTCGTGCAGTCGAACAAGCCGCTCGCCTCGGAGCAGACGCTGTCCCGAAAGGTGCTGATATCGAAATTCTTCTGCTGAGCCTGGCCGGTGCGGATCAGGCGGGCGGCGCTGTTGGTCGCGGTGTCGAGCGCGCTGTCGGCGAACATCATGATGCCGGTTTCCAGCATGCCCGCGACGAGGCCGAAAAACGGCAGCGCTATCAACGCGAATTCGACCGCAGCCGCGCCACGGGTGTTGCGCCAGAAACGGCGGCGCAAGCGGTTTGGCTGTGCCCCAGCGGTCAGAGCGGCCATGAACAGAAGCTCCCCAGCGAGCGCACGCCATGCGCGCCCTTTGCCTCGCCTTGAGCTAGCAGCGAGGCGTTGAGGAATGTTTGTCCGCTTTGTTGAAAATTCGGCCCGCTACGGCAAGGTGCTGTTAACCCTAGCGGCGCGGGTGGATCAATTCGGCTGGCCGGTGGCGCCCTGCACGATCGCGTTGCGACCGGCAAGCTGCGACTGCGCGTCGGCGAAGGCGGCGTTGGTATCGCCGAGGGTCAGCACCGGCTGGCAATCCGGCGCGCAGGAGAAGCTGCGGCGGTCGGCACCGGAATAGACGGTGACCATCTGGTCGTCGGAGGCCGAGACGGTCAGCAGCTCGTCGGCGATCGGCTCGCCGGCCTCGTCGAGCACGATGAGATTGGTGGTGCCAAAGCTGCGGCCGGTGATGATCAGCGTCTGCCGGTCCTGGATGGTCGCGTCGGCGATGGCCGGGTTGCCGACGACGACGGTCGCGGCAGGGCGAGAGACGCGCATGACCTTGGCCCGGTCCATCTTGATCGCCAGCGCGTCGCTGGCATGCGCGATGCCGCCCGCGGCGGCCAGTGCCAGCGGGACGCAGAGCACAAGCGCCGCGAAACGTGCGCGCGCCGTGAGGCGTCGCGGATGGGCGGCGGTGCACCGGTTCATCAGCATGGCTCGGGAAGTCCTCGTGTCGTGGAGCAGCAGGCGCCCAGTCCTCACCCGGAGCATGGCCGAGGATGGTGAATGAAGCCTTAAGCGACAGGCTCGACCGTGTGGCCGGCATCGAGAAAAAGGCGAGCGGCAGCGCCTTACACGCGCATACGCGCATGCGTTCATACCGCCTGTAGGCGGGCCAAACGGCGATGTTGCCGCGGTCGCCGTCATCGTGGCGGGCCATGCCCACGCGTTAACGGAGAGCTTCATGCTCCCGGACGGCCGGCAAGGCTCCGAAACACCAAAACGGGGCGCGCATTGGCGTCGCTCAGGCTGGCTCCGGGAAAGCGACTTCCGGGCATCCTGAATACCGGGTTAACGGCCATCCTTAACAAGTCGACAACAAAAGAACAGCGATTTGAAAAAGCGATAAATTACAATTGTCTCCAGTTTCGCCGGAGAATTCTGGTTAATTTTCAGTAGAAAGATGCAGGATTTACTCCAATTTGATTTAACTAAGGCTCAGGAGGTGCCTGTTAAGTTGATCCTCGTTGAGGGCCACTGACGAAAACGAAGTGAGCCTCAGTCATTCAAGTTCATTCGTCACCATCCAAGTATCGGGGAAATCCTATGAAGTCTCTCATCATCCGTTTTGTGAAGAACGAGTCCGGTGCCACCGCTATCGAGTACGGCCTGATTGCCGCAGTGATGGGCGTTGCCATTATCACCGCATTCACGGCGCTCGGCGGCAGCCTCGGTACGGCGTTCGGCAGTATCAGCACTAAGCTGACGACGCAGGCTGCCAAGTAAGCAGGACGAGAGCCACACCACACGGTGTGGCCTCCACCATTTCACAAGAGCATAAGGCAAGAATCATGAAGACCGTTTTCAGCCGTTTCCTGCAGAACGAGTCCGGCGCCACCGCGATCGAATACGGCCTGATCGCCGCTGTAATGGGCGTTGCCATTATCACCGCGTTCACGGCGCTTGGCGGCAGCCTCGGCGAGGCGTTCGGCAGCATCAGCACCAAGCTGACCACGACGGCTGCCAAGTAAGCAGCACAAGAACATCGCCCGGCTCACGAGCCGCCGCGCCCAAGGATGTCACGGCCCGGTCAGGGCCGTGGCCCCTCCCAGATGGTTGGCGCATCCGTGATGCGATGACCGCTCCTTCAAACTGGCATCAATCTCATGAGCTCGTTTTTCGAAGCCTGTCTTTATCTCGCATTTCCAATGATCGTAACGGCGGCAGCGTTTTCGGATCTCGCGACCATGACGATCCCGAACAAGCTGCCGGCGGCTCTGGCGCTTGCGTTTCCTTTTGCAGCGCTGGCGATTTCCATGCCGATCGCGGTGTTCGGAATGCACATCTTCGCGGGGCTGGCCGTGCTCGGCGTCGGCATCATTTTGTTTTCGCGCGGCTGGATCGGCGGCGGCGATGCCAAGCTGGCGGCGGCCATCGCGCTCTGGCTGGGATTTGACCAGCTTCTCGTCTTCCTCGTCTATGCAAGCCTTTTCGGCGGCATGCTGACGCTCGGAATTCTGGCTTTCCGCTCGCGCTTGGTTCCCGCCTTTGCGCTGCGCCAGGAATGGCTGATGCGGTTGCACGACAGGGACGCCGGCGTGCCCTACGGCATCGCGATCGCTGCCGGAGCCATGATGATCTACGCCGAGACCCCCTTCATGGCGCTCGCCGCCGGGTGGATCTGAGGCGTTGGTAACGCTTCGTTAAGCAGAAAATCTCACACCTCGTTAACCATAGATACACCACTCACCGGCGAGATTGCGTGCATGCGATGCACCAATCACGCGAAAAGGAAGAGCGACGATGAAGACGGCGCGTGTCGCAGTGATCGGCGTTGCCGTGGTGGCAGGCCTGGCGGCCGCTCTTCTCGCGAGGCAATTGCTCAATCGGCCCGCTCCCGTCGCCATCGCTGCCGCAGCTCCTGTCGTCGCCTCGGCTGACGTGCTGGTCGCGAGCCGTGATCTGCCAATGGGAACCGCTCTCGATGCCGCCGCCTTCAAGTGGCAGAACTGGCCGAAGGACGGGGTCTCCGCCGGCTACATCACGCGCGACGTCAAGCCGGGCGCCGATACCGAGCTGACCGGTTCGATCGCGCGCACCAGCTTCGTCGCGGGCGAGCCGATCAATGAGGCCAAGCTGATCCGTTCCGACCGTGGTTTCATGTCGGCGATCCTGCCGGCCGGGCAAAGAGCCGTCGCCACCGCGATCTCGGCCGATACGTCCGCAGGTGGCTTCATCCTGCCGAATGACCGTGTCGACGTCATCATGACGCGCAAGCTCGACAACGGCGGCGGCGCGCAGGACCGCTTCACCACCGAGACGGTCCTTTCCAATGTCCGCGTGCTGGCGATCGACCAGACGATTGGCGAAAAGGACGGCGAGAAGGTCGTGGTCGGCCAGACGGCGACCCTCGAGCTCTCCTCCGAGCAGGCGCAGATCCTGACGGTCGCGCAGCAGATGAGCCAGAACCAGAAGCTGACGCTGGCGCTGCGCAGTCTCGCCGACGCGACGGCGACCGCCGATCCCGATGCGGTGCATCTCATCCAGAATGGCGGCGGGCGCGGGGCCGTGCGCATCGTTCGCAACGGCGTCACCCAGCAGGTGGAAACCCGATGATTTCGAAGCCTGCCACGACTTTCGTGGGGAAGCCGATCATGATCACTCTCGCCCGTGCATCGGCGCTTGGCCGCTTCGCGATGGCTGCGACCATTGCTGCGAGCCTCGCCTGCATGCCGGCCATGGCCCAGGCCGCCAGCAGCGGTTCCACCGTGTCGCTGCCGATGGGTGCCTCGCAGACCCTCTCGCTCGGCTACCACAAGTCGAAGATCATCGACCTGCCGAAATCGGCCCGTGACGTCATCGTCTCCGACCCGCGCATCGCGACAGCCGTCCTGCGCGACTCGCGCCGCATCTTCCTGACCGGCGTCACTGTCGGCCAGGCCGACCTCTTCGTGCTCGACCAGAGCGGACAGCAGATCCTGCATCTTTCGCTGCTCGTCGAGCGCGACACGGCGGCTCTGCAGACGATGCTCAGCCGCTTGATCCCGGACTCGAGGATCCATGTCGAGCTGATGAACGACAACATCGTGCTGACCGGCACGGTGAAGAACGCCAGCGACGCCAACAAGGCGCAGCAATTGGCCGACATGTTCGGCAATGGCAGCCAGAACACCGGCACAAGCGTCAGCGAGTCGAGCCCGAACGGCGGTGGCAGCGGCGGTACCGGCAGCGGGGTAGCCAGTTCGTCGGATGGCGATGCCCGCAAGAGCAATGTACTCAACCTCCTCAGCATCGAGGGTGAAGACCAGGTTCAGCTCAAGGTGACGGTCGCCGAGATCGATCGCAACGTCGCCAAGCAGCTCGGCGTCAACATCACGGCGGTCGGCGGGCAGATCGCGGCGCTCGCGACCAACAATCCCTTTGCCATCGCCGGCCCGCTGTTCTCACCGGTCAACCGGGCCGTCGTCGCTTCGGCTGGCGGCGGCTCCGGCGTCGCGGCCGAGCTTCAAGCCATGGAGCAGAACGGCACGGTGCGCATTCTGGCCGAGCCAACGTTGACCGCCATCTCTGGCGAACCGGCGACATTCCTCGCCGGTGGCGAGTTCCCGGTTCCAACCGGCTATGACGCGACCAACAATCAGCTCACCGTTTCCTACAAGTCCTACGGCATTTTGCTCGGCTTCACGCCGATCGTGCTTTCGGAGGGCCGGATCAGCCTCAAGGTGAAGACCGAGGCGTCCGACATTTCGAACGAGGGCGCCGTCTCGATGGGACAATACAAGATTCCGAGCCTCAAGGTGCGGCGCGCCGAGAGCACGATCGAGTTGCCGTCCGGTGGCTCGCTGGTGCTCGGTGGCCTGTTGCAGGACAACATCCAGCAGGCGCTCACAGGCTTTCCCGTGCTGATGGACGTGCCGATCCTCGGTTCGCTCTTCAAGAGCCGCGACTTCAAGCGCAACCAGACCGAGCTCGTGATCATCGTCACGCCCTATATGGCGAAGCCGGTCGCGCGCACTGCGCTGGCCCGTCCCGACGATGGCTTCGAGACCCCAAGCGACGCGTCGGTGACGTTCCTCGGACGACTCAACCGGATTTACGGCACGGTCGGCCATCCGGTGCCGCGCGGAAATTATGCCGGCTATTACGGCTTCATCTACGATTGATCGGGCGGGGACACCATGATTTCGCTGCATCGGCTCACATTCGGCAGTTTCCTGCCGGCCGCCGCCGCGCCGCGCTCGAAGCGAGCGCTGGCGCCGCTCGCGGCCCTCGTTCTCGTCTCGGCGCTCGCGGGCTGCGCCAACACAACCTATGACGTGACCGGCGCGGTGCTCGGGCCGGACGACTATCGCTATCGTCATCCGATCCTGATCGATCAGCAACTGGCGACGCTCGATGTCCCTGTCGGGACGGACGTGCCGAAGCTTGCGCCGCGCATGGTCGGCAATATCACCGGCTTCGCGCAGAAATACCGTGCCTCGGGCGCGGGCACGATGGCGATCGTCGTGCCGAGCAACAGTCCCGATACCCGCAGGGCGCAGAGCATCGCGCGGCAGTCCGCCGATGCGCTTGTCGCTGCCGGCGTCCCGCGCCGCCAGATCGATGTCCGCACCTATCCGGCCGGCGCCGAGGAGGTCGGGGCGCCTGTTCGTCTCGCCTTCGCGCGGATCGGCGCCCATGTCGATGGTTGCGGCCAATGGCCGATGGAAGACCAGAAGATGTGGATGAAGACCGAGAACCGCAGCTATTACAATTTCGGCTGTGCGACCCAGCAGAACCTTGCTGCGACAACGGCCAATCCGCTCGACCTGCTCTATCCACGCGGCATGACCCCGGCCGATGCGACGCGCCGCATGGTGGTCCTCGGCAACTATCAGCAGGGCACGAATCCATCGGGAACCTATGCCGGGCTCGACAATATCAACACGATTTCGGGCCTCGGAGGAAACTGATGCTCAGCCTGGCGCTCGACAAGGCGGTTGCCGAACCGGCCCTGCAGGCGGAGGCGACCTCGCTCGTCGATGTCAGGCCGATCCCGCGGATTTCGATCCAGGTCTTCTGCGAGTCGGCGGATCTCGCCGCGATCATGGAGCTTGCGGCGGCCGACCGGCGCATGGCGCGGGCGCATGTCAAGGTGCAGATGGGCGGGCTCGCGGCGGCAGGCGAATTCTATCGCCAGGCGCCGACGCCAAACCTCATCATGGTCGAGACGCGCCAGACTGGCGACAGGCTGATCGCCGAACTCGATCATCTCGCAGAAGTCTGCGACAGCGGCACCAAAGTGGTGGTGATCGGCCATGCCAATGATGTCGAGCTCTATCGCCGCTTGATCCGGCGCGGCGTCAGCGAATATCTCGTCGTCCCGGTCGATATGGGGCGGGCCATCAAGACCGTCGCTGATCTTTATCTCGACAGCGCCAAGGCGCCGCTCGGCCGCTCGATCGCCTTCATCGGCGCCAAGGGCGGTGCGGGCTCGTCGATGATCGCGCACAATGTCGGCTGGGCGATCGCCAAGGCGTTTCAGAGCAATGTCGTGATCGCCGATCTCGACATCGCCTTCGGCACGGCCGGTCTCGACTTCAACCAGGATCCCGCCCAAGGCATCGCCGATGCGCTGAGCGCGCCGGAACGGCTGGATGATACGTTCCTTGAACGGCTGCTCGCGCGCTGCTCGGATCATCTCAGCCTCCTGGCCGCCCCGGCGACGCTTGACCGCACCTGCGACTTTGACGAAACCGTCTTCGAGGGGATTGTCGAGGTGGCACAGGCCGGCGTGCCGGCGCTGGTGCTGGACGTCCCGCATGTCTGGACGGCCTGGGCGCGGCGAACGCTGATCGCTGCCGACGAGATCGTGCTGACCGTCGAACCGGACCTCGCCAATCTTCGCAACGCCAAGAACCTCATGGACCTTCTGCGGCAGCTGCGCCGCAGCGATGCGCCGCCGCGGCTCGTGATCAACAAGCAGGGCGTTCCGAAACGGCCGGAGATCAAGGTCGCGGATTTTGCCGCCGCGCTCGCCATCGAGCCGATCGCGGTCATTCCGTTCGAGCCGCAACTCTTCGGCACCGCCGCCAATAACGGCCAGATGATTGCCGAGACCGATCCGAAGAGCGGAGCGGCCGCAGCCTTCGAGCAGATTGCGCAACTCGTCACCGGACGTGCCGAGGCGAGGCACAAGAAAGCCGGCGCGCTCGCGCCGCTGCTCGCCAAGCTGCGCGGCAAGAAGAGCGGAGCCGCCTGATGTTCGGAAAGCGGGGAGGGACGCCAGACAAGCCGGTCGCGCGGCCGCTCGGCGTTGTCGCCAGCGGGTCCGCCGCGCCGCCCGAGCGCGTGGCCCAGATCGTTGCGCCGCCGATCATCGACGAGCGCGGCGGACGATCGGAGGATTTCTACGCCACCAAGGCGATCATCTTCGCCGCGCTGATCGAATCGATCGATCTCGGCCAGCTTGCTAAGCTCGATCTCGATCAGGCCCGTGAGGAAATTCGCGACATCGTCGGTGACATCGTCTCGTTGAAGTCGATGGTGATGTCGATCTCCGAGCAGGAGGACCTGCTCGAGGACATCTGCAACGATGTGCTGGGCTATGGACCGCTCGAGCCGCTGCTGGCCCGCGACGACATTGCCGACATCATGGTCAACGGCGCCGGACGCACCTATATCGAGGTGCAGGGCCGCGTTCAGCTGACGCCGATCCGCTTCCGCGACAATACGCAGCTGATGAATATCTGCCAGCGGATCGTCAGCCAGGTCGGCCGCCGCGTCGATGAATCGAGCCCGATCTGCGATGCGCGCTTGCCCGATGGCAGCCGCGTCAACGTCATCGCGCCGCCGCTCGCCATCGATGGCCCGACACTGACCATCCGCAAGTTCAAGAAGGACAAGCTGACGCTGCCGCAGCTTGTGCGCTATGGCACGATCACGCCCGAGGGTGCCACGATCCTCGAGGTGATCGGTCGCTCGCGCTGCAATGTGCTGATCTCGGGCGGCACGGGCTCCGGCAAGACCACGCTGCTCAACTGCCTGACGGCCTCGATCGAACAGACCGAACGCGTCATCACCTGCGAGGATGCGGCGGAGCTGCAGTTGCAGCAGCCCCATGTCGTGCGGCTGGAGACGCGGCCGCCCAATCTGGAAGGCGAGGGCGAGGTCACCATGCGCGACCTCGTCAAGAACTGCCTGCGCATGCGACCCGAGCGGATCATCGTCGGCGAGGTGCGCGGGCCCGAGGCGTTCGATTTGCTGCAGGCGATGAACACCGGCCATGACGGCTCGATGGGCACGCTGCACGCCAACAGCCCGCGCGAGGCGCTGTCGCGCATCGAATCCATGATCACCATGGGCGGCTTCAGCCTGCCGTCGAAGACGCTGAAAGAGATGATCGTCAATTCGATCGACGTCATCATCCAGGTCATGCGCCTGCGCGACGGTTCGCGCCGCATCACCCATGTCACCGAGGTGCTCGGTCTCGAAGGCGACGTCATCACGACGCAGGACATCTTCCTCTACGATATTCTCGGCGAGGACCAGAACGGCCGCATCATCGGCCGGCATCGCTCGACCGGCATCGGCCGTCCGAAATTCTGGGAGCGCGCGCGCTACTTCAACGAAGAGAACCGCCTTGCGGCCGCGCTCGATGCGGCTGATGCGGGCGAGGATGCCGTCGGAGCGGCCTGATCAGATGCTGGGATCGACAGGGCTGATCGCCGCCATCGCCGTGCTCACCATGCTGAGCGTCGGCAGCATCGCCTATGTCATCCTGGCCGGCCGCATTCGCGACGAGAACCAGATCGGGAACCGGCTCGCCGGCCTGCAGGCCAAGTCGGTGGCGGCCGCGGCGGCAGGGCGGGCGAACGACGCAACGAAACGGCGCAAGACGATCCAGGAAACGCTCGAAGAGATGGAGCGCAACCAGAAGGCTCGGCAGAAGCGAACGGACTCGCCACCGCTGATGCTGCGGCTGCAGCAGGCGGGGCTCAACTGGACGCGCCGCACCTTCATCGTCATCAGCATCGTGGCTGCGCTCGTCGTCGGCGTGATCGCCTTTTTCGCGGGGCTGCCACTCTATGCCGTCGCGGCTGCGACGATCGGCGCCGGACTCGGCCTGCCGCGCTGGATCGTCGGCCATCTGCGCAAGCGCCGCTTCAAGCTGTTCATGGCCGAGTTTCCGAATGCGGTCGACGTCATCGTGCGCGGCATCAAGTCGGGCCTGCCGGTCGGCGATTGCCTGCGCATCATCGCGACCGAGGCCAAGGAGCCGGTGCGCAGCGAGTTCCGCCTGATCGTCGACGAGCAGCAGGGGCTCGGGCTGCCGCTTGCCGATGCAGTCGCCCGGCTGCCGGAACGGGTGCCCGTCACCGAGGCGAATTTCTTCGCCATCGTCATCGCCATCCAGCAGCGCGCCGGTGGCAATCTTTCCGAAGCGCTCGGCAATCTTTCACGCGTCCTGCGCGAGCGGGCCAAGATGTCGGGAAAGATCAAGGCGATGAGCATGGAGGCCAAGGCGTCGGCCTGGATCATCGGCGCGCTGCCCGTCCTCGTGATGGCCATCACCTTCATGAGCAGCCCGAAATACATCATGCTTCTGTTCACGGAGCCGCTCGGCAACGTCATCCTCGGCGGCTCGGCCGTCTGGATGCTGATCGGCATCCTGGTGATGCGGAAGATGATCGACTTCAAAATCTAGGCGGGCGGTATGATGCAGACCTTCATCCATATGCTGACCGATCCGCAGGTGTTGATTGCCGCCTTCTCGGCGATCACCGTCGCCGCAACGGTGATCGGCATCGCGTTGCCGCTGATGGATCGCGACCGGCTGCCGGCGCGGATGAAGGCGGTGGCGGTGGAGCGTGAGCGCATCAGGGCGCGCGAGCGGGCCAAGCTCGAACGCAACCGCATCTCGCTGCGCACGGAGCCGCGCGCCTATATGCGCAGCGTGGTCGAGCGCTTCAATCTGCGCGAGGCCCTCGTCGACGAGAACACGATCAGCCGCCTGCGCATGGCAGGTTATCGCGGCCAGGCTCCGCTGACCGTCTTCCTGTTCTTTCGCTTCATGCTGCCCTTCGTCCTCTTTGCCGGGGCGCTCGTCTATTTCTTCGTGCTTTCGCAGTCCGATCAGCCGTTCTTCGTGAGAATCTGCTATTCGCTGCTCGCCGGCGGCGCGGGCTTCTATCTGCCGGTCATCTTCATCTCCAACAGGGTGCAGAAGCGGCAGACCTCCATCAGGCAGGCCTGGCCGGATGCGCTCGATCTCGTGCTGATCTGCGTCGAAGCCGGCATGTCGGTCGAGGCGGCTTTCCGCAAGGTAGCGGAAGAGATCGGCGGCCAGTCACCGCCGCTCGCCGAGGAGCTGCTGCTGACCACGGCGGAACTCTCCTATCTGCCGGATCGTCGCCAGGCTTATGAGAATCTGGCGCTGCGCACGGGTCTCGATCAGGTCAAGAGCGTCGTCATGGCGCTGACACAGGCCGAGCGCTATGGCACACCGCTTGGGCAATCGCTGCGTGTCATGGCCCAGGAGAGCCGCGACCAGCGCATGAACGAGGCCGAGAAGAAGGCTGCCGCGCTGCCCCCGAAGCTGACCGTTCCGATGATCCTCTTCTTCCTGCCGGTGCTGTTCGCGGTGGTCGCAGGCCCGGCAGCGATCCAGATCATGCAGGTTCGCCACTAAGGAAGCGGCGCCCGTCCATGTCGGGCGGCTGGCGGCTCAGCCGGCGTTCTGGACCGGCGGCATCGGCTGCGCAGTCGTCCGTGTCGGCTGCGCGGTCTGCTTCTGCCGCGCCAGCATCGCCTGGAGATAGGCGACGTTTTCTTCGGCCTGCTGCGGCGAGAGCTCGGTGCGGGCGATCTGCTGCGCCTCGGCGAAGCGGCCCTGCAGACCCACCACCAAAGCAAGGTTCTGGCGAACGCGGCTGTCGGCGCCCGGCTGGGCCACGGCGACGCGCAGCACCTTCTCGGCGTCCGGCAACTGGCTGGTCAGCACATAGGAAATGCCGAGATTGGAAAGGACCGTCGGATCGTTCGGCTTGATCGCCAGCGCCTTTTGATAGAGTGCCCGCGCATCGTTGGGCTGGCCGAGCTGGTCGAGGATCGCGCCTTCGGCCGAGAGGAGCCGCCAATCGGGCTGGTCCGGGGTCTGCGCGCGACGGACAGCGTCGAGCGCCTGCTCGAACTGGCCGTTGGAAGCCAGCGCCTTGCCATAGGCGGCAAGGACTTCGCGGTCGGTCGAATAGCGGATCGCCGCCTTCTGCAGCACCGCGACCGCCTGGTCGGTGCTGCCGACCCGGCGCAGCGCGGCGGCGTAGTTGAGCGCATTCTGCTTGTTGGCCGGATCCTTGGCGTAGCGGGCGCTCCAATAGGAGACGGCCTGTTCGAAATCTGCCGCAGTCAGCGGCTTGCCGACCGATCCGGTCGTCCCGCGATCGACGCCGGACCCCGTCGTGCAGCCGGCGAGCGCCAGTTGGGCGACCAGCATCGCACTGGCGAGCGGCCAGCCGAACCGGCGGACAACGGAGCGTTCGGAGCGGGGGACGGCAAGCGGCATGGCGGGGACCCGAGGATGCGTGTCGACGCGGGGAACTGCCGTGAAGCAATAATTGGTTAACCCTAATGACTGGTTAACCAACACGATCGCGCGCCGTCCGGCCCTGTCCAATCGACGCATTGCCGGGCGGGAGAGGGAGGTCCATGATCGCGGCCTTCCTTTTGCCTAACCGCGGGTCAGTGCATTGCCAGATAGCCTTATTGAAGGGTCCGACATCTCGGTTCCGGTTCACGCCGTCGCGACCGAAGGCCTTGAAGCGATCCTCTCGACACTGTCCGATGTCGAGGCGAGCTGGGCGCGGGCGACCGGTTTCGACGCGGCGATGGGCGCGGTCACGATCATCGCCGATGCCAAGGGCGGCATCGGCCGCGTGCTGTTCGGACTCGGAAAGACCGATGCATGGCGGCGGGCGCCGCTCGGGATCGGCAAGCTGCCGGCGATCCTGCCAGCCGGCGACTATGAATTCGTGACGAACCTTCCGGATCCAGCGCTCGGCGCGCTTGGCTGGGCGCTCGGCAACTATGCCTATAGCCGCTACAAGACGACACGGCAGCCGACGCCGCGGCTGGTGATCCCGCGCGGGGTCGAGATCGCTGCGGCCCGCAGCCTCGCTCGCGCTGTCACATTGGTGCGCGACCTCGTCAACACCCCCGCCAATGACCTCGGACCGGCCGAGCTGTCGCTGCAGATCTTCGCGCTGGCCGAGCGGCATGGCGCCAAGGTTTCGGAAATCGTCGGGCCTGCGCTGCAGGCGGCGAATTTCCCGCTGATCCATGCCGTCGGCCGTGCCGCGTCTGAAGACCGCCAGCCGCGCCTCGTCGATCTCGTCTGGGGCAATACCGACCATCCCAAGGTGACGCTGGTCGGCAAGGGCGTGACCTTCGACACCGGCGGCCTCGATATCAAGCCGTCGAGCGGCATGCTGCTGATGAAGAAGGACATGGGCGGCGCTGCCAACGCGATCGGCCTCGCGCAGTTGATCATGGAAGCGGGGCTGCCGATCCGCCTGCGGCTGCTCGTCCCGACCGTCGAGAATGCGATCTCCGGCCCGTCCTTCCGTCCCGGCGATGTGCTGCGCTCACGAGCGGGGCTGACGGTCGAGATCGGCAATACCGACGCCGAGGGCCGGTTGATCCTCGCGGATGCGCTGACGTTGGCCGCTGAAGAGAAGCCAGACCTGCTGGTGGACCTTGCAACGCTGACCGGCGCCGCCCGCGTGGCGCTCGGCCCGGACATCCCGCCCTTCTATACGCATGACGACAGCCTTGCGGCCGATCTCGCGCGCCATGCGGAAGAAGTCGGCGACCCGCTGTGGCGGCTGCCGCTCTGGGCGCCCTATGAGGCGATGATCGATTCGAAGATCGCCGACATCAACAATGCCGGGCAGGGCGGTTTCGCCGGGTCGGTGACGGCGGCGCTCTTCCTCGATCGCTTCGTTCCCAGGACGGTGCCGTGGGTCCATGCCGATATCTACGCATGGAATCCTGCGTCGCGGCCGGGGCGGCCGGAAGGCGGCGAGGCGCAGGCGATCCGCGCTCTGTTCAGCCTCATCAGCGAGCGCTTCGGCTGACAAAGGGGATCTGCTTGCCGTCCGAGTCCATGTGGGGCTAAATAGAACGGTTCCGAAACGATTGCGTATCGCGTGAATCTGGAGCCGGCGATGCCCACGAGTTTGCGCCCGTCCCAGGCGCTGCGTCTCTGGCATGATGTCACCTTCGATCTGGTGCGCGACGGCGAGCATGATCTCTCCGCGCGCCAGATGGCGGTGCTGCTCACGGTCTATCTCGAAATGCCGCCGCATACGGTGCGCGGCCTTGCTGCCAAGCTCGGCGTCACCAAGCCGGCGATCACCCGCGCGCTCGACACGATGGGCCGGCTCGGGCTTGTCAGCCGCCATCGCGACGCTGCGGATCGCCGCAATGTCGTGGTCCAGCGGACCGTTGCCGGCGCGCTGGCTGTCGAACGCCTTGGCGATCTGATCATCGCCCGCCACAAGGAGCTGCCGCCATGACCGTTCTTTCGCTGCTTGATCCGCGCAGCCATGCCTTTCGGGCGGATCTTGCCGATGCGCGGCTCGAAGGGCGCGTCGAGGCCGAACGTTTCGTCGAGGGCGTCCTGAAGCGCGTCACGGCGGCGTCGACGCCGATCCGCAGCGCGCCGCGGACGGATGGCGGTATCGCCAGTGAGGCGCTGCATGGCGAAGTGGTGCGCGTCTTCGAGGAGACCATCGAAGGCTGGGCTTTTCTGCAGCTCGAGACAGACGGCTATGTCGGCTATGTCTCCTCCGATGCGCTCGGCCCCGTCGACCCGGCGCCGACCCACCGTGTCACGGCGCTGCGCACCTTCATCTATCCCCAGGCCGATCTGCGGCGCCCGCCGCTCGGCCTCCTGTCGTTCGGCTCGGCCCTGGCGCTCGGCGGCGAGGCCGTGACCCGCGGTACGACCTACCGGCTGCTCAAGAACGGCATGGGCGCGGTCGTGGCAACGCATGTCGCGCCGATCGACGCTGCGCCGGCACTCGACTTCGTTTCGGTTGCCGAGCGCTTCATCGAGACGCCCTATCTCTGGGGCGGCCGCACCAGCCTCGGCCTCGATTGTTCCGCGCTGGTGCAGCTTTCGCTTGCCGCCGCGGGAATCAAGGCACCGCGTGACAGCGACCAGCAGGCGGCCGCGCTCGGTGATGTCCTGCCCGAAGGGCTCGCAGGAACGCGGCTGCGCGGCGATCTCGTATTCTGGCCGGGCCATGTCGGCATCCTCGCCGATCCCGAAACGCTGCTGCATGCGAGCGGCTACCAGATGGAAGTCGTCGCCGAGCCGCTCGACGAGGCGGTGGCGCGGATTGCTGTTACGGCCGGGCTGCCGAGTGTGGTGCGGCGGATCGCGTTCGAGGGATAGTCATCCTGAGACGATTCATCCGGCTCGGTGAGGCAGCCCTCCGGATCAGGTCGGTCCGTCAATGGCGCTTCGGCGCCATGATCGCAATCGTCGCGCCGTCTCAATAGCCCCGCTTCGGATCGATCACATTCGACAGCGGCTTGCCAGCTTCGAAATCGAGGATCGCGCGGCGGATGCCTTCGGCCAGAACGGCGGCGTCGCTGGTCGCGGCGACATGCGGCGTGATCACCACGTCGGGGCGCGACCAGAGCGGGCTTTCCGCCGGCAGCGGTTCCTTTTCGAACACGTCGAGGCTGGCGCCGATCAAGGCGCCGCTCTCGAGTGCATCGAGGATATCGGCCTCGACCTGCAGGGCGCCACGGCCGGCATTGATCAACACGGCGCCGCCGAGCGCGCCATCGCGTGGCAGTTTTGCGAAGAGGGCGCGATCGAGGATGCCGCGTGTTTCCGGTGTCGCGGGCAGCAGCACGACGAGAATGTCGGTGCGTGCGAGAAAGGGGTCGAGTCCATCCGCGCCGGAGAAGCATACGGCGTCCGGCACGCTCTTGGGCTTCCGGCTCCAGCCCGCTACATCGAAGCCGAGCTGCACCAGCACGCGCGCCGAGGCCTGGCCGAGTTCGCCGAGGCCCATCAGCCCGACGCGCACATCCTTCGCGACGGGCTGTGCAATTTCCTTCCAGCGATGCGCCGCCTGCTGCCGCAGATAAGCGAGCTGGCGCCGATGATGCAGCAGGACCTGCAGCACCACCCATTCGGTCATCCGCATGGTGAGATCGGGATCGACGATGCGCACGACCGGAACGTCCGGCAGCGCCGCCTTGCCGAGGATATGGTCGACGCCGGCACCGAGCGAGAAGATCGCCTTGAGGTTGGGCAGGCCAAGAAATGCCTCAGGCGGTGGCGCCCAGGCCAGCACATAGTGAACGGCGGACGGATCCGTCACATGCGGCCAGATCATCACGGGCCGGCCGATATCGACGCGGAACGGCGCCGCCCAGGGTTCGGGGTCCCAATGGCCGGCCGCGACCAGCACGCCGGGAAGCGTCGCGACAGCCGTCATTGCGAGACGACGCCGTCCGGCGCGGTCTCGATCGAGAAAGCCGCGGCCATCAGCGCGCGGGTATAATCATCTTCAGGCGCGGCGAAGATGCGCTCGGCCGGGCCATATTCGATCATCTTGCCGGCGCGCATGACGAGCACATCATTGGCCAGCGCCCGCACGACCTTCAGGTCGTGGCTGATGAACAGATAAGCGAGGCCGTGCTTCTGCTGCAGGGCGCGCAGGAGGTCGACGACCTGCGCCTGCACCGACATGTCGAGCGCCGAGGTCGGCTCGTCCAGCATCACGAATTGCGGTTCCAGCACCATGGCGCGGGCGATCGAGATGCGCTGGCGCTGGCCGCCGGAGAATTCATGCGGATAGCGATGTCGGCTGGCGGGATCGAGCCCGACTTCCTCTAGCGCCTGGGCGACCTTCATCTCCCGCTCGCGGAAGGAGAGCGCCGGCTGGTGCACGCGGAGGCCCTCGGCGACGATCTCGCCGACCGACATGCGCGGGCTCAGCGAGCCGAACGGATCCTGGAACACCACCTGCATGTTGCGGCGCAGCGGCCGCATCTGGTCGAAGCCGCGGGCATCGATGCGCTCGCCCTTGAAGCTGATGGCGCCCTTCGATGAGATCAGCCGCATCATGGCGAGGCCGAGCGTCGTCTTGCCGGAGCCTGATTCGCCGACGACGCCGAGCGTCTGGCCACGGCGGACGGTGACATCGATGCCGTCCACGGCCTTCACATTGTCGACCGTGCGGCGGAAGAGGCCGGCCTTGACGGGGAACCAGACCTTCAGGTCTTCGGCCACCATGACGACCGGCGCGCTTGTATCGGAGGCGGGCGGCTTGCCGCGCGGCTCGGCGGCGAGCAAGTGGCGCGTGTATTCGTGCTGCGGATGGGCAAAGACGTCGGCCGTCGCACCGGCCTCGACGATCTTGCCATGCGTCATCACGCAGACGCGATCGGCGATCTTGCGGACGATGCCGAGGTCATGGGTGATGAAGAGCAGCGCCATGCCGCGCCGGACCTGGATTTCCTTCAGGAGCTTCAGGATCTGCGCCTGGACCGTGACGTCGAGCGCCGTTGTCGGCTCGTCGGCGATCAGGAGATCGGGCTCGTTGGCGAGCGCCATGGCGATCATCACTCGCTGACGCTGGCCGCCCGAAAGCTGATGCGGATAGGAGCCGAGCCGTTTGGATGCATCGCGGATGCCGACTTCCTCGAGCAGTTCGACGATGCGCTTGTTCGCGCCCTTGCCGCCAAGACCCTGGTGGATCGAGAGGACTTCGCCGATCTGCTGCTCGATCGTGTGTAGCGGATTGAGCGAGGACATCGGCTCCTGGAAGATCATGGTGATCTTGTTGCCGCGGATGCGGCGGAGTTCGCGATCGGGCGCGGCGAGCAGATCCTCGCCGTCCAGAAGAATGCGGCCCGTCGGATGCTCGGCCGCCGGATAGGGCAGGAGTTTCAGGACCGAAAGCGCCGTCACCGACTTGCCCGAGCCGGATTCGCCGACCAGCGCCACGGTCTCGCCGGCGCCGATGGCGAAGGAAATGCGGTCGACCGCGACGGTCCGGCTGTTTCCCTGAACGAAATGGACCGAGAGGTCCTCGACGGCGAGAAGGGGCTGCATCGAAGCTGTCGTCATCATCCGAACGCCTTGCGCGGGTCGAACGCATCGCGAACCGCTTCACCGACGAAGACGAGCAGCGAGAGCGTCAGCGAGATGACGATGAAGCCGGTGATGCCGAGCCACGGCGCCTGCAGGTTGTTCTTGCCCTGACTCATGAGTTCGCCAAGCGAGGGCGAGCCGGGCGGCAGGCCGAAGCCGAGGAAGTCGAGCGAGGTCAGCGTCACGATCGAGCCGTTGAGGATGAAGGGCAGGAAGGTCAGCGTCGCGACCATGGCGTTCGGCAGCACATGGCGGACGATGATCGTTGCATTGGCGACGCCGAGCGCCCGCGCCGCGCGGACATATTCGAAATTGCGCGCGCGCAGGAATTCCGCCCGCACCAGGCCGACCAGCCGGACCCAGGAGAACAGCAGCAGAATGCCGAGCAGCACCCAGAAGCCCGGCACGAGGACCGAGGCGATGATCAGGAGGATGTAAAGCTCCGGCAGCGAGGTCCAGATTTCGATGAAGCGCTGGAAGAGGAGATCGATCCAGCCGCCGAAATAGCCCTGGATCGCGCCGGCGGCGATGCCGACCGCCGAGGAGACGATGGTCAGGATGAAGCCGAACAGGATCGAGATCCTGAGGCCGTACATCACGCGCGCGAGCACGTCGCGGCCCTGGTCGTCGGTGCCGAGCCAGTTGAAATTGCCGAGCGTGCAGTTCGGATCTTCGGCGCCAAGCGGATAGGCACGGCAGCGTTGGTCGGCCGGAATCAGCCACCAGGGCGCCGCCGGGGCCGGGGTCGCGATCTCGTTGTTGACGGTATCATAGGAATAGCGCACCGGCGGCCAGATCATCCAGCCATGCGCGTTGATCTCTTCCTGGATGAACGGATCGCGGAAGTTCGTCGTCGCGAGGAAGCCGCCGAATTTCTCCTCAGGATAATCGGTGAGGACCGGAAACAGCAGCTCGCCCTTGTAGGAGGCGACGAGCGGGCTGTCATTGGCGATGAAATTGGAGCACATCGTCACGGCAAACAGGGCCAGGAACAGCCAGAGCGACCAGGCGCCGCGCTTGTTGCGCAGGAAATTCTGCCAGCGACGCCGGTTGAGCGGCGACAGCGTGAAGCGGCGCGGCTCGGCCTCGGCGGCGTCAAATGCGATGTCAGCCAAGGTTCAGACCTCCCGCTTCTCGAAATCGATGCGCGGATCGACCCAGGTATAGGTCAGGTCCGAGATGAGGCCGATGACGAGGCCGAGCAGCGAGAAGATATAAAGCGTAGCGAACACGACGGGATAATCGCGATTGATGACGGACTCGAAGCCGAGCAGGCCGAGGCCGTCGAGCGAGAAGATGGTTTCGATCAGCAGCGAGCCGCCGAAAAAGGCCCCGATGAACGCGCCCGGGAAGCCGGCGATGACGATCAGCATCGCGTTGCGGAAAACGTGGTGATAGAGCACGCGGTTTTCCGTGAGGCCCTTGGCGCGCGCCGTCACGACATATTGCTTGCGGATCTCGTCGAGGAACGAATTCTTGGTCAGCAGCGTCGTCGTCGCAAACGCTGACAGCGCCATCGCAACCACCGGCAATGTGATGTGCCAGGCATAGTCGGCGAGCGCTGCCGGGCTGGTGACCCACCGCCAGAACGGCATCGATGCATATTGATCGGACCAGAGCCCGCGCAGCGGAAACCAGTCCAGGAAGCTGCCGCCGGCAAAGAGGACGATCAGCATCACTGCAAACAGGAAGCCCGGGATCGCATAGCCGACAATGACGACGGCCGAAGTCCAGACGTCGAAGCGTGAGCCGTCGCGCACGGCCTTGGCGATGCCGAGCGGGATCGAGATGCCATAGGAGATCAGCGTCATCCAGAGGCCGAGCGAGATGGAGACGGGCAGCTTTTCCTTGATCAGGTCGATGACGCTGATGTCGCGGAAATAGCTCTGGCCGAAGTCGAAGCGGGCATAGTTCCACAACATCAGGCCGAAACGCTCGAGCGGCGGCTTGTCGAAGCCGAACTGTTTTTCGAGCTTGGCGATGAACTCGGGATCGAGGCCCTGCGCGCCGCGATATTTCGAATTGATCGGTCCGCCGCCGCGCCCGGTCTGGTCCTGCGCGCCCATGCCGGCATCGCCGCCGCCGCCCGAAATGCGCGCTGTCGCCGAGACGTCATTGCCCTGGAGCTGAGCGATGACGCGCTCCACGGGCCCGCCCGGCGCGAATTGCACCACGATGAAGGAAAGCGTCATGATCCCGAGGATGGTCGGAATCATCAGCAGCAGGCGTCGGATGATATAGGCGGCCATGAGCGCGTCGAAATCCTTCCCGTCAGCCCGGCCTGCCGATGGCGGCAGCGCGCTCGCGGTCGTACCACCAGGTGGTCTCCGGAGAGAAGCCATAAGCGGGCTTCGCCTCCGGCCAGGCGAAGATATCCCAGCATGCGACACGATGCGCGCCGGGCAGCCAGGCCGGAATCCAGATTTCGCGCGCCCGGAGCACGCGGTCGAGCGCGCGCATCGACGTGATCAGCGCCTCGCGGCTCTCCGAGCGGCCAGCGGTCGCGATGAGGCTGTCGACGATCGGATCCTTAAGGCCGGCGAGGTTCGAGCCGCTGCTGACATCGGCAACCGCGGATCCGAAGATCTGCTCTATGCCGTCTATCGGCGTCGCGTCGAACATGGTTCGGCTGGCGATGATGTCGAACTGGAAGTCGCCCCTGCGGCGCTGATATTGCGCCGCATCGACCAGCCGCATCGAAGCATCGACGCCGATGGCCTTGAGATTGGCGAGATAGGGCGTCAGCACGCGCTCGAAGGCGGGCGACTGGATCAGGAATTCGATGGCCAGGGGTTCGCCTGCGGCGTTGACGAGCCGGTTGCCCTTGGGTTGCCAGCCGGCATCGCGGAGGAGGCCCACGGCGACCTGCATGAGCTTGCGATCGCGGCCGCTGCCATCGGCCAGCGGCGGCATCACGGGCAGCCCGTCCAGGATGCCGGGCGGCAAGCTCTCGGCGAAAGGTTGCAGCAACGCGACTTCGGCCGGGCTCGGGAGGCCGGTCGCCGCGAAATCGGAGCCCTCGAAAAACGAGGTGCTGCGCTGGTAGAGGCCGTAGAACAGGTTCTTGTTGGTCCAGGTGAAATCGAACACCATGCCGATGGCCCGCCGGGTGCGTAGATCGGCGAATTTGGCGCGGCGCAGATTGAAGAACCAGCCATACATGTCGGCGCGCCGTTCCGAGGGGAAGTCGGGCTTCTTGACCTTGCCGTCGCGAACGGCCGGGAATGTGTACCGCGTCGCCCAGTTCTTCGAGGCCGGCTCCTCGCGCCAGGTCAGTGCGCCCTTGGCGAAGGCCTCGAACTCGACGTCGGGGTCCTGATAGAACTCGACGCGGAGGTGGTCGAAATTGTAGCGGCCACGCGTGACAGGCAGATCCTTCGCCCAATAATCGGCGACGCGCTCATAGGCGATGGACCGGCCGGGGCTGATCGCGCCGACCCGGTAGGGACCGGAGCCAAGCGGCGGCGTCATCGTTGCCGCCTCGAAACTGAGGCCGGCATAGAAGGCCTTCGAGAAGATCGGCAGCGTTCCGGCGACGATCAGCGGCTCCTTGACGGACTGCTCGCCCGTGAATGTGACGATGACACGGTGGTCACCATCGGCGGTCACGGATGACATCTGCCGGATCGACTGAGAAATGTCGGGGTGGCCTTGCTGCTTCAGCGTTTCGAATGAAAAGACCACGTCGGCTGATGTCAGCGGCGTTCCATCATGAAAGCGGGCTTCTTCGCGCAGGTCGAAGGTGAAGCGGTTGCCATCCTCCGAAACCGAAACGCTCTTCGCAACCAGGCCGTATAGCGAATCAGGCTCGTCGAGCGCCGGCACCATCAGCGTGTCGAACACGAGTTCGATGCGCGGCGGGCCGTCGCCCCGGAAGGTGTAGCCGTTCAGCGTATTGAACGTGTTCGGGCTCTGATTGTAGTACCAGTTCGGCGCCGTGAACACGAAGCTGCCGCCCTTTGGCGCGTCCGGGTTCACATAGTCGAAATGGCCGAAATCCGCCGGATATTTCAACTCTCCGAACACGGAGAGGCCATGCAGGCCGTTCTTTCCGGCAACGCCTGCAAGCGGCGTTGCCAGCGCGCGCCATGCCGGCGCGAGGAACGCGCTGGCAATGCCACTGAGAAGAACGGAGCGCCGCGAAGGCCGCCAGATGGTCAAGGGGCCGCTCCCGGCGTCACGCTTGCGGCGGGTTTTGCCGCATCGATCCACCAGGAGTTGGTATCGATACCGCTGTAATCGGGCTGCTTCGGGGGGATGCCGAACTTGTTCCAGTAGGCCACGTCAAGCGTGTCCTTGTACCAGTTCGGCACGACGTAATAATTCCAGAGCAGCACGCGATCGAGCGCGTGAGTCGCGGCCACAAGGTCATCACGGTTGGTGGCAAACACGACGCGATCGACCAGCTTGTCGACGGCCGGATTCTTGACGCCGATGACATTGCGGCTGCCGAGAAGATCGGCAGCTGCCGACGTCCACATCTCGCGCTGCTCGTTGCCGGGCGACTGCGACTGCGGGATCACTGACGAGATCATGTCGAAGTCGAAATTGTTGACGCGGTTCTGGTACTGCGCCGGGTCGACCGTGCGGATCGTCATGGTGATGCCGATGCGCTTCAGGTTCTGAAGATACGGGGTCACAACGCGTTCGAAGGTCGGATCATTCAGCAGGAATTCGATCGTGAAGGGCTCCCCCTTCGCGTTGACGAGGCGGTTGCCCTTCAGCGTCCAGCCGGCCTCCTGCATCAGCTCGACCGCCTTGCGGAGATTGTCGCGCAGCGCCTGCGGCGTGTCGTTGACGGGCAGATGGAAGGGCTGTGTGAACAGTTCCGGCGGAACCTCATCCTTCACGCTTTGCAGGATCTCCAGTTCCTTGCCCTCGGGCAGACCGCTCGACGCAAGGTCGATGCCGGCGAAATAGCTCTCGATCCGCTTGTATTTGCCGAAGAACAGCGTGCGGTTCATCGTCTCGAAATCGAAGGCGTAGTTGAGCGCCTGACGGACGCGGATGTCCTGGAATTTCTCGCGGCGCTGGTTGAGCACGAAGCCCTGCATCCGGCCCGACGCGTGAAAGGGGAAGGAGCGCTTGATCACATCGCCCCGCGTGACGGCAGGGAACGTGTATTCGGTCTGCCAACGCGCGATGCGGTTTTCCAGACGGATATCGTCGAGACCGCCCTTTTTGAACGCCTCCCAGCTCGCCGATGGATCGCGGAAATAGGTGTATATCTGCCGGTCGAAGTTATTCCGCCCGACCATCGTCGGCAGGTCCTTGGCCCAGTAGTCGGGCACCCGTTTCCAGACGATCCGGTTGCCGGGCGAGAAGCTCTCGATCTTGTAGGGGCCTGAACCGAGCGGCGGCTCCAGCGTCGAGCGCGTGACGTCGCGCTTCTTGCCGGATGGATCGGTCCCTTCCCACCAGTGCTTCGGCAGGACGACGAGATCACCCAGAATGGTGGGCAGTTCGCGGTTGCCGGGCTTGTCGAAGGTGAAAGTCACCTCGTGATCGCCGGTCGCCTCGGCCTTGACCACATTGGCGTAATATTTGTTGTAGAGCGGGCTTTGCGTCTTCAGCGTGTTGAAGGACCAGATGACGTCGTCGGTCGTGATCGGCTGGCCGTCATGCCAGCGAGCCGCCGGATTGAGGCGGAACCGCGCCCAGGCGAAATCGGCCGGATAGCTGATCGCCTCCGCGATCAGGCCGTAGCTGGTGCTGTCCTCGTCGGTCGCGCGATCCATGAGAGTGTCATAGACGAGGCCGCCGAGAAACTGCGTGAAGCCGGCCGCCGGATTGCCTTGGATGACATAGGGATTGAAGCTGTCGAAGGTTCCGTCGGCTGCCGAATTCAACGTGCCGCCCTTCGGCGCGTCCGGATTGACGTAGTCGTAATGCTTGAAGCCGTCGGGATAGTTCGGCTCGCCGATCAGCGAGGTCGCATGACGCCAGGGCGCGTCCGATTTCGGCGCGTCGGCTGTCGTCGCGGCTGCGGGCGCGTCTTCGGCAAGGCTTGGCGCCAGGGGCGGTAGCAAGGCCAGACCGGCGAGGAGGGCTGCGAAGGCGGCTCTGAGCAAGGACGATTCTCCGAAAGGCTGGCGACATTCTCAGCGTTGAATGCCGCGAGGGCAACCATGCTGCGAAGAAGCTTGGGCAATTCGGGCATGAAAAAGGCCGGAGCGTCGGCTCCGGCCCAAGCTTTCCAAGATTTAATGAAGCGCCGCGCCTACTGAGCCGCCGGAGCCGGGGCCGCGGGCGCCGCCGGGGCAGGAGCGGCAGGCGTGGGAGACGCCGGAGCCGTCGGGGCTGAGTTCGGAGCCGCCGGGGCCGCGTCAGGAGCCGCGGGCGCAGGAGCAGCTTCAGGCGCCGGCAGCGGCTCGGGCGTCGCGGCCAGCGTGCGCAGATAGGCAATGACGTTGGCGCGATCTTCCGGCTTCGCCAGTCCGGCAAAGCCCATCGCGGTGCCCGGCATGTCGGCGCTCGGCTTCTTCAGGAAGTGATAGAGGTGCTCATAGGTCCACTTGTCGCCGGCCTCATGGGCCTTGGCGAAGGTGGCCGAATATTTGAACCCCTGCATGTCGCCGATCGGCCGGCCGACCACTCCGTAGAGATCCGGGCCGACCTTGGTGCCGGCGCCCTCGACGAAATTGTGGCAGGCGGCGCACTTCTTGGCGACGGTTTCGCCCGCGGAAGCGTCTGCGGTCTGCAGCAACGTCGCGATCGGCGGATCAGTGGCAACGGGCGCCGCAGCCGCTCCGGCAGCCGGTTCTTCTGCGACCGCGATCTCGAAGCCCGGCTTCTCCGCCTCGGCTGGCGAATAGATCGCCCCAGAGACAATGCTGAGCGACATCACCATCAAAAGGGTGAACAGGACCGCGCCCAGTATCTTGTTGACCTCGAAGGAATCCATCGGTCCCGGCCCCAGTCGCAATAAAAATAAGGACTTGGCACACCCGCCTTATGACGAGGGCCAAAGCATGTGGCGCGGAAACTACAAGCTTTCGCACAAGCCGCGCAATACGTATGAAGGTCGCGCCGTTGAGACTTTTTGACACCCGCGGCGTGAATGGGGGCGGAGTCGAGCGAATGAGCGTGACAAGAGAGGCGCTGGTCATGGTGCCGGCCCGCATGGCATCGACGCGGCTGCCGGGCAAGCCGCTGGCCGATATTCACGGCGAACCGATGATCGTGCATGTCTGGCGCCGCGCTGCGGAGGCCGGAATCGGGCCCGTTTTCGTCGCAACCGACGATGCCGATATCGCGGGCGCAGTGCGGCGGGCCGGCGGCGAGGCGGTGATGACGCGCGCCGATCATGAGAATGGTTCTTCCCGCATTCACGAGGCCATCGGCCTCATCGATCCCGGCGGGCGCTATGATCTGGTCGTCAATGTCCAGGGCGATCTGCCGACCGTCGAGCCGTCTTCGGTCGCCGCCGCCTTCGCGCCGCTGGCCGATCCGGAAGTCGACATCGGGACCATCGCCGCGGTCATCGCCGAGGAGGCCGACAAGGTCAATGATAGCGTCGTCAAGATCGTCGCCTCGCCCAAGATGATCGGGGGCGTCCTGTCCGAGCGGCAGCTGCGGGCGCTTTATTTCACGCGTGCCACCGCGCCGTGGGGCGCCGGGCCGCTCTATCATCACATCGGCCTCTATGCCTATCGCCGCGCGGCGCTCGAACGCTATGTCGCGCTGCCGCCGTCCCCCCTCGAAAGGCGCGAGCGGCTGGAGCAACTCAGGGCGCTCGAGGCTGGCATGCGCATCGATGTCGAGGTCGTTGACGCTGTGCCGCTCGGTGTCGATACTCCGGCCGATCTTGAACGGGCGCGCCTTCTGCTCGCCCGCAAAACCTAGCCCGCTCAAGGGCATCCGTCGCGCTGGCGACGTTCGGAAGTGACCCATCCCATGAAGAAGATCGTGTATCAGGGCGAACCTGGCGCCAATTCCCACATCGCCTCACGCGCCGTCTTTCCCGACTACGAGGCCGTGCCGGCGCCGACCTTCGAGGATTGCTTCCAGGCGATGTCGCGCGGGGATGTGGATCTCGCGATGATTCCGATCGAGAATTCGCTCGCCGGCCGCGTGGCCGACATCCACCATCTCCTTCCCGATTCCGGCCTGCACATCATCGGCGAATATTTCCTGCCGATCCGCTTCCAGCTGATGGCGCCGCATGGCGCGACCCTCGAGACGATCAAGACCGTCGAGAGCCATGTGCATGGCCTCGGCCAGTGCCGGCGCATCCTGCGCGAACACGGCTATCGCGCCGTCGTCGCCGGCGATACGGCGGGGGCCGCGCGCATCATTGCCGAATCGCGCGACATCACCCGCGCCGCGCTCGCACCGCGCTTTGCGGCCGAACTTTATGGCCTCGACATCCTGGCGGAGAATGTCGAGGACGCCGAGCACAACACGACGCGCTTCGTCATTCTCTCGCGCGAGGCGGTGACGGCGCCGTCCGACAATGGTCCCGTGCTCACCACCTTCGTCTTCCGGGTGCGCAACATTCCGGCAGCGCTCTACAAGGCGCTGGGCGGGTTTGCGACCAATGGCATCAACATGACGAAGCTCGAGAGCTACCAGCTCGGCGGTCGCTTCACGGCCACGCAGTTCTATGCCGATGTCGAGGGACATCCCGACCATGCGAACCTGACGCTGGCATTGCAGGAACTGGCCTTCTTTTCGGAGGAATTGCGCATCCTCGGCGTCTATCCGGCGGCCTCGTTCCGCGCCCATGGGCACACCTGAGACAAGGGGCGCCTGAAAGACTCAGCAGGCGAGCTGCGCGTCGACGGTCGTCTGGATATCCGAGGTCAGTTGACTGTTGGGACCCTGCGCCAGTGACGGATAGCATGCTGCCGCCCGGATCGTGCCCTTTTGCAGCGCAAGATTGACCATGCTGTCCATGCCATAGGGCTGGATGACGCGATCCTGACCGATCAGCGTCACCCTTTCTTGTGATGAGAGCGGCAGGCAGGCCGAGAGCAGAGCCTTCGCGCCCCGCGGCGTGATGGCATAGGCGAGCAGACCCCAGAACTGGACGCAGCGAAAGAGATTCGGCCGGACGTCGTGCAGACGCGAATAGGTCTCGAAATAGCCCGGGCGCTTCTTGACCGTCTCGTCGAAACGCATCGCCGAGACGACACCATCCGATCCGCGCAAGGCGACGACCGAATCCGTGTTGTAGCCGAGCGCGAGGATATCGCAGGCGGCGAGGTTGCGCTCGAGGATCGGTTTGGCGTGCTTCCAGAAGTCGCCGCGCAGGCAGGCATCATCCTCCAGGACGAGATAGGTCTCGGTGCCCTCGGCACAGTTGCGCCAGATCGCCGCGTGGGACAGTGCGTTGCCGAGGGCGCCGGGGCCGAAATTGTGTTCGTCCTCGACGAGAAGTCCGCTTTCGATCAGCCGGTGCCGGGCGATATGCTCACCCTCCGCGGCGGGCAGATACGAAAAGCAGAGCGGCTGCGCCCGGTTCCATGCCTCGAAGGTTTCGCGCCTGTCGATGCGGCGCGGGAGGCTGATCACGATTGTCTTCACGCCTGGCTATCTCCCCCGAGACCTCGCCCTCATCTGAGCGATCAGGTTCGCCAAACGCATGTTTTGCATGCGCCGAAAGCACTCTTATCCAACCCGAAAAGAGCGTCACGGAGAGATTTGTATTGGTATCAGTCCCTTTGTATCGGACTGTTTCCGCATTGCGGCGAAGGCCTTAGTTGCCCTCGGCCCAGGCCCTGATCAACGTGTGGGCGATCGCCATGCGGGGCGGTGTCGAGAGGCCATCGGGGTGGCGGCCTTCCAGCATGGCGAGGGTTTCATCACGGGAAAACCAGCGGCAATCCTCGAGTTCGTCGGTATCGGGCACGATCTCGCTCGAGAGCGCCTCGGCGATGCAGCCGATCATCAAGGACATCGGGAACGGCCAGGGCTGGCTGGCGTGATAGGCGACGCGGCCGATCCGGACGCCCGCCTCTTCCTGGATTTCGCGGCGGACGGCGTCCTCGATGGTCTCGCCCGGCTCGACGAAGCCGGCGAGGCAGGAATAGGTCCCGGCAGCAAAGCGCGCCTGGCGGCCCATCAGGCAGCGGTCATCACGGATCGCCAGCATGATCGCGACCGGATCCGTGCGCGGAAAGAACTGCGCATCGCAATTCGGGCAGTCCCGCCGGTAGCCGCCCTGGCTCATCATCGTCTTCGTGCCGCAGCGTCCGCAGAAGCGGCTGGAGCGGTGCCAGTGCAGCAGGGCGCGCGCCTGTGCCAGGGCGCCGAGCGTTTCAGGATCGGCGGTATCGGCGAGCAGCCCGCCGGCGGCGCCGTTGATCGCGAGCGTCCGCATCGAAACGGCATGAAACGAATCGGCGTCGAAGGTGGTCTCGCTGGTGATCGTCGCGGCAAGGCGCGGCGCGCTGTCCGCCCAGCCGAGCAGGATGACCTCGTCGAGATCCGCGCCGATGGCCTCGGCCTCGCGCAGCGTGAACAGCGCGTTGGCCGCTTCCCCGCTCCTCAGCATCGCCTCGTCGCCGCGCAGCAGCATGACGCGTGCGGAAGGATCGGCGAGCGCCGCCGAAAGGCTCGCTTCATTGCGCTGCTCGCTGCGCCGGTCGAGCCGGTTGCCGGAAAATCCGGTGAGCGTGCTCGGCTCGGGTGAGGGGAGCGTATCGAAGAGCGATCGGGTCATGGTGGATGACTTCGGCGAGTGTGGTGGCGGCCGTGGCGCGGCGCGCGCGGAGGCCGGCATTACGCCACAGAAGTCGCAAGGGCGATAGACGTCAGGCGGGGCGCCCCGTCGGCTAGGCTGTGTCAAAGCGGCCATGGCTCTGCATGGGGGGCTTGCCAAGCGGCGCCGAAACGACGATATGTCCCAGCGGGAGGTTGGTGGTGGACGTACCACTCGCCAATCGGGTCAGGTCCGGAAGGAAGCAGCCCCAACGAGCCAGGCACGGGTCGCGTGCCAGCCTCCTACTTACCCCCTTCTTTCTTGATCCGCCGCTGAGCCTGGGCCATAGCCTGTGCTAGGGTCAGGCTCTCCATTTGAGTTCGGACGTGAGGGTCCGCTCGGCCGGATCGAGGCGACAGGACGAGGCATGGACGGCGGCGAATTCTCGGGCGGAACCAGGGACACGGCAGCGGGCGCCTATCGCGTGCTCGCGCGGAAATATCGTCCGAGGAGTTTTGACGATCTCGTCGGCCAGGAGCCGATGGTCCGCACGCTGCGCAACGCCTTCGAGACCGGTCGCATCGCCCAGGCCTATATGCTGACCGGGGTGCGCGGCGTCGGCAAGACCACGACGGCTCGCATCCTGGCGCGCGGTCTCAACTATCTCGTGCCCGGCAAGGTCGACAAGCCGACCATCGACATGCCCGAACTCGGCGTCCACTGCGCCGAGATCATGGAGGGCCGCCATGTCGACGTGATCGAGATGGACGCCGCCTCCAATAACGGCATCGACCATATCCGCGAGATCATCGAGGCGGTGCGCTACAAGCCCGTTTCGGCGCGCTACAAGGTCTACATCCTCGACGAAGTGCACATGCTTTCGGGCGCCGCGTTCAACGGCCTCTTGAAGACGCTCGAGGAGCCGCCGGAGCATGTGAAGTTCATTTTCGCCACGACCGAGATCCGCAAGGTGCCGGTGACGGTGCTTTCGCGCTGCCAGCGCTTCGACCTTCGCCGCATCGAGCAGGATCGGCTCGTCGGGCTGCTCGGCTCGATCACGGCCCGCGAAGGCGTCACGATCGATGCCGAAGCTCTCGCGATGATTGCGCGCGCTGCCGAAGGCTCGGCGCGTGATTCGCTGTCGCTGCTCGATCAGGCGATTGCTCATGGCGCCGGCACGATCGTCGCCGAAGACGTGCGCGGCATGCTGGGCCTTGCCGATCGCAGCCGTGTCGTCGATCTGTTCGAGGCGCTGATGGGCGGACGCGTGCCCGAGGCGCTGGCGCTTCTGAAGACGCAGTATGACATCGGCGCCGAACCGGGCGTGGTGTTGCAGGACCTTGCCGCCTTCACGCATCAGGTGACGCGGATGAAGGTCGTGCCGGGTGCCGGTGACGATGCCGCGATGGCGGAAAACGAGCGCCGCCGGGCCAGCGAATTCGCTGCCAGCCTGCCGCTGCGCGTGCTGTCGCGGACCTGGCAGATGCTCTTGAAGGGCATCGAGGAAGTGCAGGGCTCGAGTCGGCCGCTCGCCGCCGCCGATATGGTGCTGATCCGCATCGCCCATGTCAGCGATCTGCCGACGCCCGACGAAGCGCTGCGGCTTCTGAAGAGCGGCGCGCTCCCGTCTCCGTCGTCTTCCGGGGCCTCGCCGTCCTCCTCTCCCGAGCCGGGCCCGCGCGCGAGCGCGCCGTCATCAGGCGGATTCGGACATGGCGGACCGGGCCTCAGTCTGGCTGAACCCGCTTCGCGGCCTGCCTCGGCGCCGCCCGCGCCGATGCCTGTCACCGCCAAGGCCGCTCCGGCCATCCGCTTCCAGCGGTTCGAGGATCTCGTCGCCTATGTCGGGCAGAAGCGCGACCTGCCGCTCAAGCTGGCGCTGGAGCGCGAGGTTCGCGTCATCCGCTTTGAGCCGGGCCTGCTCGAATTCGAGCCGACGGAAGATGCGCCGCGCACGCTTGCCGCCGACATTGCCCGCAAGCTGACGGACTGGACCGGCGAACGGTTCATGGTCTCGCTCGGCCGCGGCGCGTCCAGCCAGACGCTCGCCGAGCGGCAGGAAGCCGAGCAGCTGAAGCAGAAGAGCGATGCGCGTTCCGATCCGCTCGTCGCCGCCGTGCTCGCGCGTTTTCCCGGCGCCGAGATCGTCGACGTGCAGATCCGCGGCGATGAGAGCGCCGACGCGGTCCTGCCGGTCCCTGCCGCTGCCGATGTTGCGGGCGATTTGACCGACGATCCGTCGGAACAGGCCGAAGACTGATCCATTTCAAGCTGACGAAGAGGAGCGAATCCGATGCGCGACATCATGGGCATGATGAGCAAGGCCAAGGAACTGCAGTCGAAGATGCAGGAGATGCAGGAAGAGGTCGCCGTGCTCGAGGTGGAGGGCAATGCCGGTGCCGGGCTGGTCAAGGTGACCATGACGGCCAAGGGTGACCTCAGGAAGATCGCGATCGACCCGTCGCTGCTGAAAGCCGACGAAGGGGAGATCCTGGAGGATCTCGTCATCGCCGCCCATGCCGACGCGCGCGGCAAGGCCGAGAAGCTGCTCGCCGAGAAGATGCAGTCGCTGACCGGCGGGCTCGGCTTGCCCCCGGGCCTGAAGCTGCCGTTCTGATTGCGGCAGATCGGAGACCGCCATGCCGCGCGCCGTCGCCGGACCCGAGATCGAGAGGCTGATCCAGCTTCTGGCGCGGCTGCCTGGCCTTGGGCCGCGCTCGGCGCGCCGTGCCGCGCTGGCGCTGGTCAAGAAGAAGGACCTGCTGCTCGTTCCGCTCGCGAACGCCATGAGCGTCGCCGCCGAACGGATCGTCACCTGCTCGGTCTGCGGCAATGTCGATACCTCCGACCCCTGCATCATCTGCACCGACCCGACCCGCGACGGCCGCACGATCGTCGTGGTCGAGGATGTCTCCGATCTCTGGGCGCTGGAGCGCGCGGCGGCGATCAACGCGCGCTATCATGTGCTCGGCGGGACGCTGTCGCCGCTTGATGGCGTTGGCCCCGAGGATCTGACGATCGACCAGCTCGTCGCCCGCTGCACGGCCGGAGAGGTGTCCGAGGTGATCATCGCGGTCAATGCCACGGTCGACGGGCAGGCAACGGCGCATGTCATCACGGATCGCCTGGCCGGACTGCCGGTGAAGGTATCGCGCCTTGCGCATGGCGTGCCGGTCGGCGGCGAACTCGACTATCTCGATGAAGGCACGCTCTCCGCTGCCATCCGCGCGCGCACACCGTTCTGAGGACCGCCATGATTCCCGACGACATCCTCGCCGAAGCGCATCACTTCTGGTGCGGCCATCTGCCGGCCAAGGACTATTTCCCGGCCGAGAAGGCGGGCATCTGGTTCGAGCAAAGCGACGCAACCGACGCGCAGATCTTCTCGATCTTCGGTCCCTTTCTCGATGCCGTCGCGGCGCAGGACTGGCCGGTCGATCAGCTCGACCGCGACGAGGCGATCGGGCTCGTCATCATGCTGGACCAGTTTCCCCGCAACATCTTCCGCGCGGACGGCCGCGCCTTCGCGTATGACGCCGTGGCCCGGCGCCACGCACACGTTCTCGTCGAAGGCGGGGTCGAGCGTTTTGCGCTGATCGAGCGCTGCTTCCTCTATCTGCCGTTCGAGCACAGCGAGGACATGGCCGACCAGGATCTCTCGGTCGCGCTCTATGAGGTGCTGCTCGCCGATGCGCCGGCCGCGCAGGCCGACACCTATCGCAACTATCTCGACTTCGCGATCAAGCATCGCGATCTCATCCGCCGCTTCGGCCGCTTTCCGCACAGGAATGCCGTCCTCGGCCGCGAGAGCACGCCGGAGGAGATGGCATTCCTCGCGGAGCACGGGCGCGGCTACTGATCGCTCATTCTCCAGCCAGCAGGTCGCGCTGCAGTGGCGGCGCCGCTTCCACGGCCTCTTCCCTGAATTCCAGTCCGTCGATGCGTGCGCCGCGTTGCTTCACCTTGCGCGTCGAGATCAGGATGTCCTCGACATCCTTCGCCGCCTGGCCGAAATGCGACTGCAGCTTCAACACGCGGTCATCGAGCCGGCCGACATCCTCGATCAGCTTGCGCACCTCGGTCTGGATGACATGCGCCTGTTCGCGCATCTCGGCATCGCGCAGCACCGACTGGATGACCTGGATCGAGAGCAGCAGCAGCGAGGGCGAGACGATGACGACCCGGGTGCGATGGGCCTGTTGCACCACATCTTCGAAGCGCTCGTGGATCTCGGAAAATACCGATTCCGACGGCACGAACATGAACGCCGTTTCCTGCGTCTCGCCGGGAATGAGATAGCGCTCGGCAATATCGCGCACATGACGGGTGATATCGCGGCGGAACTGCGTTTCGGCGGCGCGCAGCGCCTCCGGCCCGGACGCGGCCCGAATGGCGTTCCAGGCTTCGAGCGGGAACTTCGCATCGACGACGAGGGCGGGCGTGCCGTTCGGAAATTCGATCAGGCAATCCGGCCGGTTGCCGTTCGAAAGCGTCGCCTGGAAGGCATAGCGCCCGCGCGGCAGGCCATCCTGCACGATGGCCTCCATCCGTCCCTGGCCGAAGGCGCCACGCGTCTGCTTGTTGGAAAGGATCGACTGCAGCCCGACGACCTGGCTCGACAGCTCCGTCAGGTTCTTCTGCGCCGTGTCGATGACGGCGAGGCGTTCGTTGAGCTTTGAGAGATCGGCATGCGATGAGCGGGTTGCGTCGGCCAGTTTCTCGCCGACGCGATGACCCAGCATGTCCATCCGTTCCGAAAGCCCGTGCACCAGATCGGCCTGACGGCGTCCGAGCACTTCGGCCATGGCGTTCATGCGGCCGGCCATCTCGCTCTGCAGGCGGACGAGTTCGCCAATCCGGTCCTCGACGGCGCGTTCCTCGGCATAGCGGTCCGTCTCGGCCTCGGCCTGCCGTCGCTGGCCGCGCCAGATCGCCAGCATGAGAAAGACGACAAGCAGCGCCGCCAGCGCTCCGAGGGCGACGAAGGCTTCTCCAAGGGTGATGGACCGTCCGGCGACGATGAAGAGCGATTGCTGCATGGCTCAAACGAGATAGCAGATTTTCGCCGCGAAACCAGATCAAAACGAGAACATTTCCCCGCGTTGCTCAAGCTGCCGGCCGGTTTCGGCGATTGACCCTTTCGGTCCGATTGCCTATCTGGAGCGGCACTACCGAGGAATTTCATGGCCAAGCTCGATATCATCACCCTGCCGGACCCGAAGCTGCGTCTTGCCAGCGCGCCCGTCGAGCGCGTCGACGACGAGCTGCGACGCTTCATGGACGACATGCTGGAGACGATGTACGAGGCGCCGGGCATCGGCCTTGCCGCGATCCAGGTCGGCGTGCCGCGCCGCGTGGTGACCATCGACGTGTCCGGCCGCGAAGAGGGCGAGGCCAGGAAGCCGCTGTTCCTGATCAATCCCGAGATCATCGCCTCCACGGACGATCACTCGATCTATGAAGAAGGCTGCCTCTCGATCCCCGATTATTATGCCGAGGTCGAGCGTCCGGCGGGCGTGCGGCTCCGTTATCTCGATCGCGAGGGCAAGCAGCAGGAAATGAATGCCGACGGGCTGCTCGCCACCTGCATCCAGCACGAGATCGACCATCTCGATGGCAAGCTCTTCATCGATTATCTCTCGCGCCTCAAGCGCGAGATGGTGATCCGCAAATTCGTCAAGGCCGCCAAGTCGGGCATCAAGCCGGAATTCAAGTCCCGCGCCGACGAAAAGGCGTGAGGCGATGACGCTCCGCATCGCCTTCATGGGCACGCCGGATTTTGCCGTGCCGACGCTGACCGAGATCATCGGCCAGGGTCACGAGGTCGTCGCCGTCTATTCGCGCGCGCCCCGTCCGGCCGGCCGCGGCATGGAGGAGCGGCAGTCGCCGGTCCATGCCATTGCCGATCGGTTCGGCATCCCCGTCTTCACGCCGCGCTCGCTGCGGGGTGAGGCGGAACAGGCGGATTTCGCGGCGCTCGACATCGATGTCGCCGTTGTCGTCGCCTATGGCCTGATCCTGCCGCGCGCCGTCCTCGACGCCCCGCGCGAAGGTTGCCTCAATCTGCATGCCTCGCTGCTGCCACGCTGGCGCGGCGCCGCGCCGATCCACCGCGCCATCATGGCTGGCGACCGCGAGACCGGCGTCATGGTGATGCGGATGGAAGAGGGCCTCGACACCGGCCCGGTCGCCATGGCCGAGCGCCTTGCGATCCCCCCCGATGCCACCACCGGCGATATGCATGACCGCCTGGCGCGGCTCGGCGCCGATCTGATGGTGCGCGCGCTCGCCGCGCTGTCGCGGGGCGCGCTCGGCGCGGTTCCACAGGCAGAAGACGGCGTCACCTATGCCGCCAAGATCGACAAGGCCGAGACACGCATCGACTGGTCGCGCCCGGCTACCGAGGTGCATAACCATATTCGCGGCCTGTCACCGTTTCCCGGCGCCTGGTGCGAGATGGATCTCTCCGGCAAGGTGGAGCGGGTCAAGGTCTTGCGCTCGACGCTAACCGAAGGCTCCGGCCCGCCCGGCGGCGTGCTCGATGATCGCATGACCGTCGCCTGCGGCACGGGGGCCGTCCGCCTCGTCGAACTGCAGCGCGCCGGCGGCAAGCCGCTCGCTGCCGAGGCTTTCCTGCGCGGGGCAATGGTTGCTCGGATCGGCTAGTCTCGGATCCTGAAGGCGTCTCTGAGGATTTGAACAAGTTGTCTGCCAGCACTCTCGTCTAGCTGCAGTGTTTGACTTTTCTTGCCGGGCATCTGCCGATCATCGCTACCGTATGTGTCGATTTGCACGAACGCGCGGCCATCGGTCTCAAAAACCGTATAGGTGGCGCCAATCTCGCCATGGATCGAGTTTCGCTCCATCTGCTTGGCGTTGAGTTTCCTAATAAGCGCCATTTCGATCTCCATTTTTGGATAGAGGATCAGACGGTTTGCTGCGTTACAAGATCCTGATCGAATATGACGGTCGCCCTTATGCCGGTTGGCAGAAGCAGGCCAATGCGCCGTCCGTGCAACAGACGATCGAGGAAGCGATCTTCCGCTTTTCGGGCGAGAAGGCCGTGCTGCAGGGGGCCGGGCGGACCGATACGGGCGTTCATGCGCTCGGCCAGGTCGGTCATTTCGATCTTCCCGGTGTCTGGCGTGGCGACCGGATCCGCGACGCGCTGAACGCGCAGCTCCGGCCGGCCCCGATCGCCATCATTGCCGCAGAGCCTGTGCCGGACACATTCGACGCGCGCCGATCGGCCACGCGGCGGCACTATCTCTATCGCATCGTCGATCGGCGCGCGCCGGCCGCGCTCGATATCGACCGCGTCTGGGACGTGCGGCGGCGGCTCGACATCGAGGCGATGCGCGCCGGCGCGGCGCATCTCGTCGGGCACCATGATTTCACGACATTCCGCTCTGCCGATTGCCAGGCGAGGAGCCCGGTCAAGACGCTGGACGCGATCGCGATCCGGCGCCAGGGCGATGAAGTCCTGTTCGACGTCTCCGCACGCTCGTTCCTGCATAATCAGGTGCGCTCGATGGTCGGCACCTTGAAAAAGGTCGGCGAGGGCAAATGGCCAGCCGAAGCGGTCGGCGCAGCTCTAGAAGCGCGCGACCGCAAGGCGTGCGGCCCCGTCGCGCCTCCGGGCGGGCTCTATCTCGTCCGCGTCGACTACGGCGCGGCGTCCGGCTCAAAGCCCGAAGAGGCGGTCGATGACCTCGCTGAGGACGAGGCTTAGCGCGATATCCGCGGCGACGAGGCCGATCGAGAAACCGAACGACCTGCCGAGGGTCCAGCGGATGATCTGGTAGTGAAAGCGGATCATCACGCCGAGAATGACCAGCGACATCGCGGCCGAAATCTCGAATGACAGAACCCCAACGCCGAGCAGCAGAGAGACCAGCGCCTGTGGCGCCGTCATGACCACGAGCGCCCAGTTGCGGACGACGATATAGGGGGCGAACGTCCGGGATATGCCGAGCTGCTTGGCGAACAGCACCAGCAGCGCCGGCATGGCGATCCAGTCGATGCCATAATCGACGATGCGCGCCGCGACGAAGGCCGCGTCCGGGACATTCTCGACCACCGCATCGGACAGCATCATGCGGTGCTCGACCGCCGCATTGATGGCGAAGAAGGGCAGGACGTAGAAGATCGCCCGGAACGAGTGCCAGAAGCCGTCGACGCTCACATCGAAGCGCGTCAGCGCGTCGCGCCGGCCGAGAAAGAGATCGAAGGCGCTGCGGATCGCGCCGATGGAGGCGGGGCTGAACATCGGATGCCGCGCCTCAACCGAACCAGCGGTCGAGAAAGCGGCGGTAGATGGCGGTCAGCGCCTGGAGATCGGCGATCGAAGCACGCTCATCGACCTGATGCATGGTCTCGCCCACAAGGCCGAACTCGACCACCGGGCAATAGTCCTTGATGAAGCGCGCATCCGAGGTGCCGCCGGATGTCGAGAGCTCGGGCCGGCGGCCGGTCACCACCTCGACCGCATCGCCGAGGGCATCGATCAGGGCCGGCGAATGCGTCAGGAAGGACTGGCTCCAGCCCGGCTGAAGATCGAGCTCATAGGCGATCTCATTGCCGGCTGCTTCGTCGAGCCGCGCGGCAAGCCAGGCCTCGAGCGTCTCGACCGTCCACTGGTCGTTGAAGCGGATGTTGAAACGCGCGCTCGCCTCGGCCGGAATGACGTTCCAGGCGGCGTTGTCGACATCGAGGCCGACGAATTCGAGATTGGACGGATCGAAGCGCTCCGAGCCGTCGTCGAGGGCCTCCGCCGTCAGACGGCGCACCAGCTTGACCAGTTGCGGGATCGGATTGATGGCGAGGTGAGGATAGGCGACATGGCCCTGGCGGCCGAAGACGGTGATGCGGCCGGAAAGGCTGCCGCGCCGCCCGACCTTGATCGCGTCGCCGAGCGTCTTCGGGTTGGTCGGCTCGCCGACGATGGCGCCATCGAAGCGATGCCCCGCGCGGGCCGCCCAATCGAGCAGCTTGACCGTGCCGTTGAGCGAGGGGCCTTCTTCATCGCCGGTGATCAGCAGCGAGATCGTGCCCTTCGGCGCACCGTCGCGACCCTGGAGGAAATCGAGCGCAGCGGCGACGAAAGCGGCGATGCCGCCCTTCATGTCGACGGCGCCGCGTCCGTAGACAAAGCCCTCCGCGATCTCTCCGGCGAAAGGATCATGGCGCCAGCGCCCTGCATCGCCAGGGGGCACCACATCGGTGTGCCCGGCGAAGACCAGATGCGGCGCTCCGGAACCGATGGTCGCAAAGAGATTCTCAACGTCGGGCGTGCCGGCCTCGCTGAACACAGGCCGCTCGACACGGAAGCCGGCCGGAGCGAGCACGCTTTCCAGAAAGGCGAGGGCGCCACCCTCATTGGGTGTCACCGATGGGCAGCGGATCAGCGCGCTCAACAGGGCGACGGGATCGGCGGCGATGGGGCTGGCGGGCGTGGACATGCCTCTCGTTGCCATGCGGGGCGGCGGCAATCAAGCATCCCGCGTCGCGGCAGCCCGGACGAAGCGCCGCAATCGGTGCGGCGCGCCGACGGGAACCTCGCGACGGCCGCTAGACAGCCACGGAATGCCGGCCGCCACGGCTCAAATAGGTGTCGAATTCGGATGCTACGACGCGTGCGATCTCGTGGCGATGCCGAAGGATCACGATGCGATCGCCGTCCTTCGCGACAAAGCCGGCCTCGATCAGCGGCTGAAGGCGCTCGAGGGCGTCGGCAAAGGTGGCGGGCGTGACGCCGTGCCGGCGAGCCACCGCCGCGAGATCGACGTCGAAGCCGCAGAGCAGCGCTTCGATGATTTCCGCCCGCATCAGGTCTTCGCCTTCGAAGGCCTTGCCGCGGACGGTCGGCAGCATGCCGGCCTCGATCGCACGCTGCCAGCCGAGATTGTCCGGGGCGTTCTGGGCGAAGCCATGCGGCGTGCGACTGATCGAGGACGCGCCGATGCCGATCAGCGTCGTCGCGGCATCATCGGTATAGCCCTGGAAATTGCGGCGAAGCTGTCCGTCCTTCCGCGCGAGGGCGAGCGGATCATCCGGCGCGGCGAAGTGGTCGATCCCGATCTCGACATAGCCGGCGGCCTCGAAGATCGCCCGAGCCAGCGCCGCCTGCTCCATCCTCATCTCGGAATTCGGCAGCGCGGCGGTGTCGATCAGCCTCTGGTTCGTCTTCATCCAGGGCACATGGGCATAGCCGAAGATGGCAATCCGGCTCGGCCGCAGCGTCAGCATGCGCCGGGCGGTGTCCTCGATCATCGCCAGCGTCTGCAGCGGCAAACCATATATGAGGTCGGCATTGACGGCATCGATGCCTGCGTCCCGCAGCGCCGCGAACGATGCCGCAACGATCTCGAATGGCTGGATGCGGCCGATGGCGGCCTGGACGTCGGCGTCGAGCGTCTGGATGCCGAGGCTCGCCCTGTTGACGCCGTTCCCCGCAAGGTGCCGCGCGCCATCCGGCGTCACATGACGCGGATCGAGCTCGATCGCATGCTCCATGTCCGGCCGAAAATCGAAGCGGCTGGCAAGATCATCAACCAGCTCCGCCATGCAATCCGCCGGCAGGATGTTGGGCGTGCCGCCACCCCAATGGAGATGTGAAACCGGAACACGGCCGATGTGAGCGGCGACAAGGGCGATCTCACGATGCAGCGTCGCGGCATAGGCGCGGATTGGCGCATCGCGGCGCGAGGCCTTGGTCGTGCAGCCGCAATAGGCGCAGATCGAGCGGCAGAAGGGGATGTGCAGGTAAAGCGAAACCGCTTCGTCGCGGGTTCCCGCCTGTTCGAGCCAGCCGGCATAGGCCTGCGGCGTGACGGCGGGGGAGAAATGTGGCGCGGTCGGGTAGGACGTGTAGCGCGGCACCATGCGGCGCGCGACCTCGGCAAGGCTTGGCAGCGGTGCCTTCAGCGGCGGCGAGACATGTGCGTTCATGGCCAGATCGTCCGATGGCCCTCGAGCCCGCATGGACCCTCGATGCGGCAAGCCTGGGCCATTCGGCCTGCCGTTCGATGTCCGGATAGCCTTCGGCGAAAGGGCTCGCTTTGCGCTCGCTCAAACAGCGCCGGCTTTTGGCAGCGTTGGCTGAATCTGCGTCTTGCAGATCAGCGAAACGGCTTCAGGTCGCGGGATCGTCGGGCACCGGCTCAGCCTCCATGATGTCGCGCAAAAGGTCGAAACCGGTGCCGGTGCCGCTTTCGCGGATGTCGCCGTCGCGGACGGTTCCGAAGACAGCCTGTTCGGTGAAGGTCATGGTGGTCGATCCGCTGCGTGCGGTGAATTCGACGGTCACCAGCGACGACGAGATGTTCTCGCCATTCGTCCGCATCACATAGGCATAGACGATGCGCTCGCGCGGCTGGATATCGAGATAGTGAGCCAGCATGGCCTGCTCGGTGCCGTCGGGCATCCGCCAGATGACGCGCTCGCTGCCATCGACGCGGAAATCGAAGCGGTCCTCGACAACCTCCCAATCGGGATGGCAGCTGGTCCAGCGCCGTTTCAATTGATGATCGGACCAGAAGCGGAAGGCATGGCCGACACTGCCGGGCAACGCGCGTTCGATGACGAAGCTGCGGTGGTTCACGGTGACGCCCATCAGTGGTCCTTTTCCTCCGGAATTGCGGCCATGAGCGCCGCCAGCCTGTCAAAGGCGGCGTTGATGTCGGCCTGCCGTTGCCCGATCCATTGGTTGATATCCTCGAACGCGTCGGCGTGAATGCGGTAGGTCCGCACGCGTCCGATCTTCTCGGATGCGACGATTCCGCTGTCCTCCAGGACGCGCAGATGCTTCAGCACCGCCGGCAGGCCCACCTCGGCCGGGGCGGCCAGCTCGGTGACAGAGGCTGGCCCCTTGGCGAGCCGTTCGATAAACCCTCGGCGATAAGGATCGGCGAGGGCCTGGAAGAGGCGATCGAACCGGTCGAGCTGCATGGCGGTCACCCGAGGGCGTCGGTGAAGCGCTTCGGCATCGCTTCGCGATAGGGGAACAGCGCGAAATAGGGCTGGGCCTCGGCCAGGACGCGCTTGACGGAGGGACGCCATAACAGCCGCTCGAAATAGTCCGGGAGATGCCTGGCATCGTCGGCAAACGGATGCACGATCGAGGCGAAGAAAAGTGCTGGCCATGCGGAGCAATCAGCCATCGTAAAGCGATCGCCCGCGGCCCAGCGCCTGTCGAAGATCCGTCTTTCAATCATGCCATAGGCGTGATCGAGCATCGCATGCGCTTCGGCGACGCCATGGGGATCGCTCTGGCCTTCGGGGCGAAGGCGGTCGGTCACGATCTTCTGCATGGGCACGCTGACATAAAGATCGAAGAACCGGTCGAGGAGCCGAACCTCGAGCTGTTCGTCGGCGTCGTCGGGAATGAGCCGGACCGGCCCCGGGAAATGCTGTTGCAGATATTCGATGATGATGGTGGTTTCCGGAACGATGCGGTCGGAATTGCCATCATGCAGCACCGGGATCTTGCCGACGGGCCATCGATCGAGATGCGCGGCGGCCGCGCCCGGATTTCCGAAATCGACGGTCTTCGCCTCGAAGGGTGTTCCGTTCTCGTAAAGCGCGATGAGCACCTTGTGACAGAACGAGGCAAGCGGATGCATGTAGAGCGTCAGGGCCACGGCGCACCTATGGTTTCCAGGAGTGGAAACCATAGCAGGGCGCGCCGGGCTTGGCTATACACTTTCCGAGTATGGAAACTGTTTTGCCGTCTATCGCTCCAGCAAAAGGGTGCAGGAGCGATAGGGAGAAGCTAGCTGGCGCGGCGGATATCCGCGCGTTTCGGCAGTTTCCAGTTCGGGCGGGGGAAGTGGCAAGTATAGCCGTTGGGATAGCGCTCGAGATAGTCCTGATGCTCGGGCTCCGCCTGCCAGAAATCGCCAGCCGGGACCACTTCGGTCACGACCTTGCCCGGCCAGAGGCCGGATGCATCGACGTCGGCGATCGTTTCCTCCGCAACCTGCTTCTGCTCGTCGCTCGTGTAGAAGATCGCCGAGCGGTAGCTTGCGCCGACATCGTTGCCCTGGCGGTTGCGTGTCGACGGGTCATGGATCTGGAAGAAGAATTCGAGCAGGTCACGATAGGTGATCTTCGCCGGATCGAACACGATCTCGATCGCTTCGGCATGGTTGCCGTGATGGCGATAAGTGGCATTCGGCACGTCGCCACCCGAATAGCCGACGCGGGTGGAGATCACGCCCGGATAGCGGCGGATCAGATCCTGCATTCCCCAGAAGCAGCCGCCCGCAAGCAGAGCACGTTCTGTCGTCATGGTCTGGACCTCCTGGTTTCAACGCGTCCCGAATATAGGCATTGTCGAGCCAGATATCAGCCTGGGGCCGCGCGGATGGATGGCAGCGACTTTCTCTTCGATGGCCCCGAAAAGGCGAGGCAGACAATCCTGCTCGCTCATGGCGCGGGTGCTCCGATGGATTCGCCCTCGCTGGAGCGAATGGCACAGGCTCTCGGCGGGGCCGGTCTGCGTGTCGCCCGGTTCGAGTTCGGCTACATGGCCAGCCGCCGGACGGAGGCGGTTCGAAGGCCGCCCCCGCGCGCGGAAAAGCTCAATCCGGAATATCTCGCCGCCGTGGCTGCGCTCGGAGCTGAGGATTCGCTCATCATCGGCGGCAAGTCGATGGGCGGGCGTGTCGCCAGCATGATTGCGGACGAGCTTTTCGCCGCCGGGACGATCCGCGGTCTGCTGTGCCTCGGCTATCCCTTCCATCCGCCGGACAAGCCAGACCAGTTGCGGACGAAACACCTCGCCGAATTGAAGACACCGACGCTCATCGTGCAGGGCACGCGAGACCCGTTCGGCTCACGAGCGGAGGTAGCCGGATATGAGCTGTCGGCGGCCATCGAGATCCTCTGGCTGGAGGATGGCGATCATGATCTGAAACCGCGGAAGAGCATTTCCGGCTTTTCGGCAGCCGACCATTTGAGGACCATCGCGGAAGCCGTGTCGAACTGGGCGAAGCGGATCGCGAATTGACGCCCGGTGGCCGCATCGCAGTAGGGCCCGGATAGCCCGGAGGACGCCAGCCGGGTGAAGCCGGCGGGCGCCCCAGGCAGCGGCCGGGAGGAGGGGAGAGACCGGCCGCCTGTTCATGAGGACGAGGAGGGCGCCCTCATGAGTCTTGTTGTCAGGCCGCGTCCCGCGGCCCGTATATCGGATCAGGGCCGGATCGCATCCTGAGCAGCGATGATGCGATCCATGAGCCGGTCTTCCTCGGTCTCGGTCGCGGCGGTCGACTGGATCCTCTTCTTGGCGTGCTCGATCGAATCGTGAAGGATCACGTCGATATCCTGCGAGGCCTCGAACGGTCCGGCGACGCTCTTCACCTTGGAGTTGTCGAACAGGGCCGACCAGCTCTTGTCGCCGAGCAGCGGGCCTTCCCAATCCTTGTCGAAGCGGACCAGCGTGTCGGTCGGCACATGGGCGTGGATGGCCTCGACGCCGAAGCCGCGCGCGATGGCGTCGTGGATCTGGTTCCAGGTGAAGCCGCGATCCGTGGTGATGTGGAAGTCGTCCCCGAGGGCGCGGGCATTGCCGAGCAGGCGCACGAAAGGCGTCGCCACGTCGACCGACCGGGTGAGGGTCCAGAGCGAGGAGCCGTCGCCCGTCAAGACGACGGGCTTGCCGGCGATCATCCGGCGGATCGCGATATCGGGATCGCCGACCTGGATCGGCATGCCCGTGCGCACGGTGTGGCTCGGCCGGACGATCGTGTAGGGCAGGCCGCCCTGGTCGCGAAGCAGCAATTCGCAGGCAATCTTGTCGCGGCTGTATTTCCAGTACTTGTTCTCGAGCGGCGTGCGCTCGGTCATCATGTAGTTGCGGACCGGCTTCTCGTAGACCGAGGCCGAGGATATGAACACATACTGCCCGGTCTTGCCGGAAAAGGTGTCGATGTCGCGCCGCATCTGATCGGCGGTGTAGAGACGGAATTGCGCTACGACGTCAAAATGCCGGCCAGCCAGTTCGCCATAGGTGGCATCGTTCATGTCGCCGACCAGGGTCTTGACGCCGCTCGGCAGCGGAACGCTGGTCTTGCCGCGGTTGAGGACGGTGACGTCATGACCCGCGGCCGCGGAGGCCTCGACGCAGGGCAGCGAGATCTGTCCGGTGCCGCCGATATAGAGAACGCTGAGTGCCATGGAATAACCCTTGTCCATCGTTTCGGATCTATCGAATCGGCGGCGGCTCGAAGCCGCGCAGCCTGCCTGGTGCGGGATGGGCCGGCGGCGCCGTCTCGGCGATGGCGGCCATCAATGCCGGCCGGTCAGAACCTTCGCCGTATGCATCCTCATGTCCATATTATATAGAATGACAACAAGATCATATATAGTTTGGTCGAATTGGAAAGGGGGAGCGTATGACAACTCGAACGGTGGCCGTCACCGGCGCGCTTGGCAATGCCGGGCGGGTCATCAGTCGGCGCCTGGAGGAAGGCGGCTATCGGGTCATTCCCATCGATGTGATGCCGTCGCGCAATCCGTTTTTCGAGCCGAGCCGCGTCGTCGATCTCACGTGCTACGGTGATACCGTCGCCACCCTGCATGGCGCCGATGCCGTCGTGCATTTCGGCTCCAATCCATGGCCGGATTCCGACTTCTTCACCGGTGCCGATCGCTTCCGGAACAACACGATCGCAACGTTCAACGTGTTCCAGGCGGCCTGCCAGCTCGGTATTCCGCGTGTCGTCTACGCATCGAGCGAGACCGTCCAGGGCCATCCCTATCTGGCCGTTTATCCCGAGCGCATTCCGATCCTCGAATCCGACGCGCCCGTGCCGCAGACCGCCTATGCCCTTTCGAAGCTGACGGCCGAGCTGTTGGGCGAGCATCTCTGTCGCATGCATGGGACCGTGTTCCTCGGCCTTCGCTGCGCCAACATCCTTTACGATATCCCTGGCCATCATGCCGGCTATGATCTCGTGCCGGGCTACTGGGCGGATGCGGCGCTCCGCCGCGAGACCTTGTGGAAATATGTCGACAGCCTCGACGTCGCCGACGCCGTGGTCTGCGCGCTCGAGGCGCCGGTGGTCCGTTCGGACGTGTTCAATATTGCCGCGGCCGACACGATCATGACTGTCGGCACGCGCGCGCTCTTCGAGACGCACTTTCCGCAGACCGTGATCGGGGACGACCTCGGCGAATTCGCCACGCCCGTGAGCCTCGCGAAAGCGGCGGATCTCATCGGATGGGTGCCGAAGCGGCGGTGGCGCGACCGTCTCGCCGGCCATTCACCTCCGCCATGAGGCGGCCGGGCCTGAGGCGGCGGCTCACCCTGCGGGCAGATCGTCCTTCCGCGCCGGCTGATTGCGCGTGACGCGCGAACCGGTCAGCCGGACCTGCCGCATCTGGCTGAGCATATCCTCGCCGGCCGCCCTGATATGGTCCACCGCCACGCGGGCGGCGGCATCGGCATCGGCTGCGACGATCGCCTCGACCATCTCGGTGTGCTGGACGACGCGCTGGCGAACCCGTGACGGTATGATCGGCAACTTTGCCCGCGTCGCATTGATCAGCCCGGCATAGCGCTGCATCACCTCGATCGCCTGAACGTTGATCTCGCCCTCGAGCATGATGTTGTGGAAGTCGCGGTTGGCGGCGTCGAGAGCGTCGAAATCCGTCGGCTGTTCGCGGGCAACCGTCGCGAAGTCCGCCGCTGCCGCGCGTAGCCGATCGAGATCCTCGGGCGTCGCGCGCTGGCAGAAGCGGCGCACGAAGATCGGCTCGATCGCTTCCCGCAATTCGAAGATGTTGCGAACGAAATCGTCATCGACCATGCGCACGCGCGCACCCTGATTGGGATTGGCGACGACGAAACCCTCGCCCTGCAGCCGCCAGAGAGCCTCGCGCACGGGATTGGCGCTGACGGAATAGCGGGCCGCCAGTTCCTCGGTCTTGAGCCAGGCGCCGGGGGGCAGGATCCCGGCCACGATGTCGCGGCGGAGGTCGTTTGTCACGCGGTGGGAGAGGCTCGAATTTTTTGACAAGGAGGTCTCGCTGCGGGTCGATCGGAAGCCATTCAGAAACGGGGTCGGCAAAGAATCTGTCAAGAGCGATATATTCTATAGATTTCGAACAACATTCTATGCACTATGACGCATCGCCTATGCAAATTGGCCTGGGGTGCCTAACGTGAAAATCAGCCGTGTCGAAGTCTTCCTCGTCGGGCGGGAGTGGAACAATCTCGTCATCGCCCGCGTGCACACCGACAACGGGCTTTCCGGGCTCGGCGAAGGCACGATGCAGTGGCAGGCCCGGACCGTGGCGGCGGCGATCGAGCATATGGCCAGCCGATATGTGATCGGCGCGTCGCCATTCGAGATCGAGCGCCTCGTTCAGGCGATGTATCGCAACGAATATGCGCGTGGCGGCCCGGTCCTCAACAGCGCGATCGCCGCGATCGAGTTCGCCTTGTGGGATATCTGCGGCAAGGCGCTCGGCCAGCCGGCCTACAATCTCCTCGGCGGAAAGGTGCACGACACCATCCCGGCCTATGCCAATGGCTGGTTCAATGCCGAGACGGGTTCCGACGATATTGGCGCGGCGGCACGCAAGGTCGCCGCATCCGGCTATCGCGGCCTCAAATTCGATCCCTTCTGGGGCCAGGGGCGCGACCCGGACCTCGCCGACCTGCGCCGTGGCATCGAGGAGATCGCCGCGGTTCGCGATGCCGTTGGCCCGGACATGAAGATCATGATCGACGGTCATGGCCGCTTCAGTGTGGGCACCGCCAGCCACCTCGCTCATGCGCTTGCCGATCTCGGCGTCTACTGGTTCGAGGAGCCGGTCGACCCGGAGAATTTCATCGCGCTCGGCGAGGTGTCGCGGCCGCGCGGGCTGCGGATCGCCGTGGGCGAGCGCTGCTATTCCCGCTATCAGGTCCCCCTTCTTCTGGCGCAGGGCCGGCCGCATGTGCTGCAGCCTGATCCGATCCAGGTCGGCGGACTGCTCGAATCCAAGAAGATCGCCGCCCTCGCGGACAGCCATTATCTGCCGGTGTCCTTCCACTGCCCGTTCGGGCCGATCTCCACCGCGGCGGTTCTCCAGCTCAATGCGACGACGACCAACATCGTCGCCCAGGAATCGTTCTCGGCCTTCGACGTTTCCTGGCGCTCGGCGCTCATCCGGAACTGCCCGATGCCGTCGAACGGCAGCTATGTGGTCAGCGACCAGCCGGGGCTCGGCGGCATCGAGCTCGATGAGAACGTGGTGCGCGAGCACCCGTATCGCGAGCAGGCGATCCAATCGATGTGGTCCGTCAACGGTTCGACATCGGCCCTCCGTCCGGTCGAACCGAGCACGGCCGATGCAGCGTGAACAACGCCTCGAGGGGGCGAGCGGCGCTCGTTCTCCGAGGCGGACTGCCGGTTTCCTGCGATTTGGAGACCGGGTGCCGGCGTCGTCCAGTCCGCGCCGTCACATCCTGGCAAGTCAGATTCTCGAAGGTCGGAGCAACCGACCCCATCATCGTGCAAAGGGAGTCGATAACATGAAGAGATTGAAGGCCATTGCCGCATCAGCGGTGCTGACCGCCGCAGCCTTTCCGGCGCTCGCCGATACGACGCTGCATGTCATGAGCTGGCAGCCGGCTTATGTTGCCGGCACCGATTACTGGGACAAGACCGTTGCCGGCTTCGAAGCCGAGAATCCCGGGGTCAAGGTCGAGAGCAACTTCGTCGCCTTCGGCCAGTATCTTCCGACGCTGACGGCGATGATCGCGGCGGGGTCCCTGCCGGATGTGTTCAATGGCGGCACCAAGACGGGCGAACTCGGCCGCTCCGGGCATCTCGTCAACTTCAAGGACGTGTACGATCCGGCCTTCTTCGACCAGTTCTACGCGGGGCCGCTGCGTCAATACACGTTCGACGACAAGCCCTATGGCCTGCCGGACATGGCGCAGATCTTCGGCGTCTTCGCCAATGACCGCATCATGAAGGAAGTCGGCGTCGAGGTCCCCAACACCTGGGACGAGCTGATCGCCGATGTGCCGAAGTTCAAGGCCGCCGGCTATATTCCGCTGTCCTGGGGCAACCTGACCCGCAATACCTGTCCCGATTTCTTCCTGCCGCTGATCGCCCAGTATGGCGGCGATGTCTATGCGCTCGACGATCACACGGCCCCAGGTCTCAGCTGGGATTCAAAGCCGGTTGTCGACGCGCTCGATCTGCTGCAGCGCCTCTCCAAGGCGGGCGTATTCCCTGACGGCATCAACGGCATCGACGATCCGCAGAGCCGCCAGCTCGCCTATCAGGGCCGCGCCGCGATGTATTTCGGCGGATCCTGGACCCCGGGCATCTTCGCCCAGGACGGCACCAAGGATTGGCTCGACAACTACTCGGTGCACAAGGTCCCGGCGCTGACGCCTGACGGCATCCACTTCACAGGCGACGGCGCAGGCGAAGCCTGGTCGGTCAACGCCGACGGCCCGAACAAGGACCTCGCGCTCAAGTTCATCGCCTATCTCTATCGTCCTGACGTCTACAACTGGCGCGCCAAGGGCCTGCAGTCGTTCCCGTCGATGAAGAGCGCCGTCGACCAGATCGGCAACCCGAAGGTCCGCACGATGATCTCGTGGATCGCCACCGACTCGGCCAACCACATCCTCTTCGGGCCGGGAAGCTGGGACGCAGTCTCGAATGTCTGCCAGAGCGCCCTCGACGGCTCGATCTCGCCGGCCGATGGCGCCAAGAAGATCGAGGCCGACGTGATGGCCGCGCGCACCAACTAAGAGGCGCCCGCGCATAGAAGGGACACTGTCCCGGCTCCGCCGCCGTCCCCGGCGGCGGAGCGCATTCGACAGAAACGCCAGCATGAGCGCCGCCCGATGAATGTTCCATCGCGACTTCAGCCCTTCATCGCACCGGGACTGTTCATTGCGCCCGCCGCCATCGCGTTGATCCTGACGACGGCTGTGCCGATGGTCGACGCCGTCCTGCTCAGCCTGCAGCGCTGGAATGCCATGACGCCGGCCGTCTGGACCGGGTTCGACAACTATGTGCGGCTGGCGCAGGACGAGACATTCTTCCGTGCCCTCTGGCACACATTCTATTTCACCGTCTGCACGGTCATCCTGCAGACGATCCTGCCGCTCTTGATCGCCAGCCTGCTCAATTCCGGCATCCGCGGAAGCACGGTGTTCCGCACACTCTATTTCATGCCTGTGATCATCTCGCTGGCCATCAGCGGACTGCTCTGGGCCATGCTGTTCGAACCGAATTTCGGTGCCATCAACAGCATGCTGCGCGCGATGGGTCTCGGAGCGTTCACGCCGCTCTGGCTCGCCGGCACCAATTCGGTGATGCCGAGTGTCATCATCGTGTCGGCCTGGCAGTCGCTCGGCTTCTATCTCGTCATCTTCTTCGCCGCGCTGCAGGGCGTGCCCAAGGATCTCTACGAGGCGGCGACGCTCGACGGGGCGGGCGCCTGGAGCCGCTTCATGAATGTGACGGTTCCCACGATCCGTCCGGTAATCCTGATCGTGGTGGTTCTCAACACCATCAACGGAATCAAGGTGTTCGACCAGATCTGGGTGATGACGGCCGGTGGCCCCAATTACGCCAGCGCGACACTCGGCACCTATCTCTACTCGATCGCGTTCGGCGCCATGGGCGCTTCCAACTCGCGGCTCGGCTACGCGGCCGCGATCGCGATCGTCATCCTGGTGCTCAGCATCGTGGTGTCGTTGATCCAGATCCGTATTGGACGGCGTCGCGATCTCGATGCCCAGATCGAGGTTTGAGGCGGCAAAGCCATGACAACACGCTCGACAATGCCCGGAACCGCAAGGATCGGCCGCGCCGCCCCATCGTCGCCTTGGGCGGTGACGTTCACGCGCACGCTCATCTACGTCATCCTCGTGGCGATCGTCGTCGTCGAAGCCTTCCCGCTCGTGTGGATGATCGTCACGTCGCTGAAGGATCCGCACGAGGTCTTCAACAGCGTGCTTCCAGGCGAAATCAGATGGCAGAACTTCCCGCGCGTCTGGTACGCGATGAATTTCCCCGTCCATCTCGGCAACTCACTCTATGTCACCGGACTGACTGTCAGCCTGGTGGTCGTGCTCGCCACTCCGGCCGCCTATGCGTTCGCGCGATACCGCTTTCCGGGGCGTGAGATCGTCTTCTACGCCTTCCTCGGGGCGATGATGATTCCGCCGCAGGCGATCCTCATCCCGATGTTCCAGTTCCTCAAATCGCTGCACCTGCTCGATTCGCTGAACGGGCTCGCATTCTCCTTTGTCGGCGGCGGCACGGCCTTCGCCGTGTTCCTGATGCGGACCTTCTTCCTGAGCCTGCCGCGCGAACTCGGCGATTCCGCGCGCACCGACGGCTGCAACGACTTTCAGGTGTTCTGGTACATCTATCTGCCACTGGCCCGGCCTGGCATCGCCACGGTCGTGATCATCCAGTCGCTCTATACCTGGAACGAGTTCATGTTCTCGAACACGTTCATCATAACGCCTGGAAAGAAGACGGTTCAGTCGGCCGTATTCCAGGCGATCGGACAGTATTCGACCGACTATACGGCACTGTGCTCGGGACTGATGATCGCGCTGGTGCCGGTCGTCGCCATCTATCTCATCCTGCAGCGACAGTTCATCGGCGGCCTGACAGCCGGCGCACTGAAGGGCTGATCATGACGGCGTCACTGATCTCAATGGCATCGCGCGGGCGGACCTAGCATGTTCAAAGTCGGTATGATCGGCGTCGGCTCGATCGCGGACGTCTATCTCTTCAATTCGCGGCAGATGAGCAATTACCGCGTCGTCGCGGTGGCCTCGCGCGACGAGGCCCAGGCCGGCCGACGCGCCGCCGGCTGGGGCGTCGAGGGGCTTTCGGTCGATGCGCTGCTGCGCCGGCCCGACATCGAGGCGGTGCTGAACCTCACGCCGCCGGCGGCCCACCATGCCGTTACCCGGGTAGCGCTCGAGGCCGGCAAGCATGTCTTCTCCGAAAAGCCGCTCGCCGCCGATCTCGAAGAGGCGCTGGACCTTGCGGATCTTGCCGGACAACGCGGCCTCAGGCTGGCGGTGGCGCCGGATTCGGTTCTCGGTGCCGGCGTCCAGCGGGCGCGCGCGATGATCGACAGCGGAGCGATCGGCAGGCCGCTGATGGCCAACGCCGCCATTCTCTATCACGGCGCCGATGGCTGGCACCCCAACCCGTCCTTCTTCTATCGCCGCGGCGGCGGGCCCATGCACGATGTCGGTCCTTATTTCCTGGCGGTGATGATGAGCCTGTTCGGCCCGCTGGCCAACGTGCGCGCGACGGGGTTCAAGGGATTTGAAACGCGGACCGTGACAGCTCCCGGGCGGGAGAACGGAAACGCGGTCCCGGTCGAGGTTCTGACGAGCGTCCTCGCCCTTCTGAACTTTCGCTCAGGCGTCCAGGCCTCGCTCTTGGCCAGCTGGGATGTCTGGCGCACCAGCCTGCCGCATATCGAGATTCATGGCACCGAGGGCTCGCTCAGCCTGCCGCATCCGAATTTCCACCGTGGCCCGCTGCGCTATGCGCGTCCCGGCGGCGAATGGGAAGACGTACCGCTGGACGATGCGCCGCTCGCGCGACCGAACTGGCCGGTCGGGCAGCCGCAACACGCCAACTATCGCGGCATCGGGCTTGCGGAGACGATCGATGCGATCCACGCGCATCGCCCGCATCGTCTGTCGGCCGAATTCGGCGCCCATGTCGTCGAGGCGGCCGACGCGATCATCCTGTCCGCAACCAGCGGAAAATCGGTCGACCTTGTGATCAAACCCGAGCGACCAGAGCCGTTCGGGACGCCGGAGACCGCCGCGCTGATGCGGCCGAGCCCCAAGGATACAGCACAGGTTCGTCGATAGCCATGCAAACGGCCCGGTAGCCATATTGACCCGACGGAATCAAACGTTTAACTATTGAGCGTGCTCAAGGATATGGCATGGCGCGCTTTCGATCAGTTGCCTTTTCTCATGCGCTTTTCGTGGCGCCAGCGCTCGTGGTCAGCGTCGCGATCGTCTTGCTGCCGGCGCTGCTGACCCTGCTCGTCGCCTTCGCCGACTGGGATGGCGCCAGCACGCCGACCTTTGTCGGTTTGAAGAACTTCCAGGCCGTCTTTTCCGATCCGGTGTTCTGGGGTGCGCTGTTCAACAATGTCCAGTGGATGGTGATCTTCCTCACCATCCCCATGGCCATCGCCATGGTCGCGGCGTCGATCCTGATGCGGCGCAAGCGATCGAGCGCCGTTTTCCAGATCATCTTCCTGCTGCCTTATGTGCTGTCGCCGGTGGCCAACGCCGTCATTTGGCAGAACATCATCTTCGATCCCATTTCCGGCCTGCTCGGCTTCGTGTCGCGCAGCTGGTTTCCGCTGTTCAATCCGCTCACCGATACGCGCACCGCGCTCTATGCGGTGGCCGGGGTCGATATCTGGCACTTCTGGGGCTATCTGGCCGTCGTCTTCTTCGCGGCCATGCGGCAGACACCGGAGGACCAGCTCGAGGCGGCCTTCATCGAGGGCGCCAGCGGCTGGCAGGTGTTCTGGAACGTGACGCTGCCCAACATCCTGCCGACCGTGGCGCTGATGCTGGTCCTCGTCACCATCTTCTCCTTCCTGACCTTCGACTATGTCTATCTGATCACGCAGGGCGGCCCCGCCCGTTCGACGGAAATGCTGTCGACCTTCGCCTATGCCTTCGCCTTCACCTCGTTCCAGGTCGGCAAGGCGGCGACCGTGGCGCTGGCGATGAGCTTCTTCGGCCTCATCGCATCGCTCGTTTATGTCCGCATGAGCCGTTCGGAGATCCAGCTATGAGCCAGGGCGCCGGGAAGCAACGTGCCGGGAATGAAGGCACAGCCAGACCCTGGGAAGCCGCGCGCGTCGCCGGCAATATCTACCTGGCCGTCGCCGTGCTGATCGCTATGCTGCCGCTGCTGCTTGTTGCGATCAACACGTTCAAGCCGCATGTCGCGATCGTCGCCAACCCGCTCAGCCTGCCGACCAGCATCAATTTCGACAATTTCAGCCGCGCTTGGCGCGGCGGGCATTTCTCCACCGGCATCGTCAACAGCCTGCTTCTGTCGGGCTCGACGGTGCTGATCACGCTCGCCTGTGCCTCGCTCGCCGCCTATGCGCTCGCTCGGCGGCAGATCCGCGGCTGGCAGGCCATCACGATCTACTTCCTCTGCGCCACCACGGTGCCGATCCAGTTGTTCCTGTTCCCGCTCTATTTCGTGCTGGCGAAGCTGGGATTGATCGGCAATTTCCTCGCCACCGCGACCATCCTTTCGGCGATCAACCTGCCGATCTCGATCTTCCTGCTCAGGGCCTATGTGCTGGGCATTCCGCGCGAGATCGACGATGCCGCCTTCATGGACGGGGCGACGCCATGGCAGACCTTCAGGCACGTCATCCTGCCCTTGATGCAGCCGGGGCTGATCACCGTCGCGATCATCGTGTTCCTCAATTCCTGGAACGAATTCCTGATCACGACGACGTTCCAGAAGGGGCGCGGCAACCTGACGATGACGCTCGGCTATCTGTCGATGAACGGCATCTATGCCACCGACCAGGGGGCGATGATGGCGGGTGCCTTCATCCTGGTAGCGCCGATCATCGTCTTCGTCCTGATCCTGCAGCGCTTCTTCATTGCCGGCATGTCGGCCGGCGCCGTCAAGGGTTGATCATGAACACAGCCTTCCGCCCCGCGATCACGCGGGATGTCATGGACCGGACCTATGCCGGCGTCCTCGGCAAGCTGATCGGCGTCTATCTCGGACGCGCCGTCGAGGGCTGGTTCTACGAGGACATCGAGCGGGTCTTCGGCGAGGTCGCCTATTATGTGAACGATCGCGTCAACTGGCCGCTGATCGTCCCTGACGACGATATTTCCGGCACGTTCCTGTTCTACCGCGCGCTGGAGGACAACGGCTTTCCGCGCGACATCGCCGCCCGCACCATCGGCGACACCTGGCTCAATTATATCGTCGAGGACAAGACCGTGCTCTGGTGGGGCGGTCTCGGCCGGTCAACCGAGCACACCGCCTATCTCCGCTTGAAGAACGGCATCGACGCGCCGGCGAGCGGTTCGGTGGCCATGAATGGCCGCGGCATGGCCGAGCAGATCGGGTCCGAGATCTTCATCGACACCTGGGCGATGGCCAATCCAGGCGATCCGGATCGTGCCGCCGCGATGGCGCGCGAGGCGGCCTCCGTCAGCCATGGCGGGGTCGCCATCGAGGCCGCCTGCCTGCTGGCGGCGATGGAAGCGGCGGCGTTCGTCGAGCGCGACATCGACACGCTGCTCGATCTTGGCCAGTGCTATAATCGCGATGACAGCCTTGCCCGATTGATCGGCGAGGTGCGCGAGCGCTGCGCGAAGGCAGGCGACGACTGGCGCTCAGTCCGACGCTGGCTCGGCGCGGAACACGGCTATGAACGGTATCCCGGCAACTGCCCGATGGTGCCGAACCACGCGCTGCTGATCGCCGCGTTCATTCTCGGCGGCGACGATTTTCAGAAAGGGTTGAAGATCGCCGTCTCCTCCGGCTGGGATACCGATTGTAATGCCGGCAATCTCGGGGCGCTGAACGGCATCCGCCTCGGCCTTGAGGGGCTCGCCACCGGACCCGATTTCCGCGGCCCGGTCGCCGACCGCCTCTATGTCGTCGGAGCCGACGGCGGCGAATGCGTCACCGACGCCGTCATCGAGACGCGGCGGGTGCTGAGGGCCAGGGCTGCACTGGGCGGGCTGGCCTATGAGGCGCCCAAGGCCCGCTTCGCCTTCGAGTTTCCCGGCTCGGTGCAAGGCTTCGAGCCCTGTCCGCTGCATCCCGGCGCCCAAGGCATTACCGCCGTCGGCAATCTGAACGAGAGCGGCGAGGGCAATGGTCTCCTGCTCGCCTACAAGGCGCTGGCCCCGGGCGTCAGCGGCAGCGTGTCGGTGCCCACCTTCATCGACCCGAAGCCGCGCGGTGTCTCAGACACCAGCTATTTCGAGGTCATCGCCAGCCCGTCGCTCTATCCGACCCAAACGCTGACGGCGACGATCCGCGGTCTCCGCAGCGATAATCCGGCGGGGCGATTCTTCATCCATTATTTCGACGAGACCGATCAATTGAAGCGGCTGGACGGCCCGCGCTTCGCGATCGGCGAAGGCGACAATGCCATCACCTGGCAGGTGCCGGATACCGAGGGCCGTCCCATCCACCGGCTCGGCCTGCAGCTTGAGGCCGACCGACGCCTGGCGGGCCGCGTCGCGCTGATCGACCTCGACTGGTCCGGCGCGCCGGAGAACCTGCACTTCGGAACGTCGCGGGAGTTGACGCCGAAGCTCACGCCCTGGGACACGACGACGTTCTGGACGAAGAGCTTTGTCAGCTCGGCCCGGCACTATGCGACCGACATCTACAACACCTTCACGCTGTCGCATCCGCACGGCGAGGGCGTCATCACCACCGGCACGCGTGACTGGACGGACTATGCCGCCGCATCCGAACTCGTGCTGGAACTGCATGAGACGGTCGGCCTCGTCGCTCGCGCGCGCGGTCACAAGCGCTACTATGCCGGGATCGTCAGGGGCGGCGCGGCGCAGATCGTCAAGCGCCGCGACCGCGCGCTGACTGTACTGGCGTCGGTGCCCTACGCCTTCGAGGAGAATGCCCGCAAGACATTCGAGCTGCGGGTCGAGGGCGACACGATCGCGCTGTCCATCGACGGAGTCCCTCTCGTCAGTGCCCGCGACGGCGACTATGCCTCCGGCGGCGCCGGCTTCCTCATCGAGGGCGGCACGGTGCCGGCGCTCGGTTTTTCGGTACGGCGCATCTAGGGAGCGGACGGATTTGGCCAGGCTCGAGCTCAAGAACGTCGCCAAGACCTTCAACGAGACGGAGGTCATCAAATCGGTGAACCTCTCCGTCGCGGATGGCGAATTCGCCGTGCTGGTCGGGCCGTCCGGCTGTGGCAAGTCGACCATCCTGCGTATGCTCGCGGGGCTGGAACAGGTCAGCGGCGGCGCGATCGAGATCGATGGCCGCAATGTCACATCGATGCTGCCGCTGGAGCGCGGCGTCGCGATGGTGTTCCAGAGCTATGCGCTCTATCCGCATATGACCGTCGAGGACAATATCGGCTTCGGTCTCAAGATCGCCGGTCAGTCGCGCGCCGAGCGACGGCCGAAGGTGCTGGAGGCGGCGCGGATCCTGCAGCTCGAGCCTTATTTGGCGCGGAAGCCCAAGCAGCTTTCCGGCGGGCAGCGCCAGCGCGTCGCCATCGGTCGGGCGATCGTCAAGCAGCCGAAGATCTTCCTGTTCGACGAGCCGCTGTCCAATCTCGATGCCGAGCTGCGCGTGCAGATGCGGCTGGAGATCGCGCGGCTGCACCAGCAGCTCGGCGCGACCATGATCTATGTGACGCATGATCAGGTCGAGGCGATGACGCTGGCCGACAAGATCGTGGTGCTGCGCGACGGCCGCATCGAGCAGGCCGGTCCACCGGTCGAGCTCTATGAGCGGCCGGCGAACATCTTCGTTGCCGGATTCATCGGATCGCCCAAGATGAACTTTCTCGATGTCGTGCCGGCGGATGGCAAGCTCACCCTGCCGGGGCTCGGCGGCGCGATTGCCGGATCGTCCGCATCGGTGCGGACTCTGGGCGTTCGGCCCGAGCATATCGCGATCACTGAGGCGGGCGCGTTCGCGGGCACGGTCAAGGTCGTGGAACAACTCGGCAACGTGTCGTATCTCTATGTCGACTCGGCCGCTGGGGCTACGGTGACGATCGAGCAGCGCCGGATGACCGGGCTGCATGCCGGCGACGCCGTCCGCTTCGATATCGAGCACGACCAGATCCATCTCTTCGATGGCGATGGCCGCCGCCTCTAGCCCCGCCAGCCATCTGGAGCCTGCCGATTAGCGAATCCAAGACGCAGCTTCGCAAGCCGGCCACCATCAAGGACGTCGCGCGCGAGCTCGGCGTCTCGGTGGCGACGGTTTCCTACGCCCTCAACGGGCGCGGGACGATCGGGGAGGAACTCCGCGCCAAGGTGCGCGAGGTCGCCGATCGTGTCGGCTATCGCCCCAATCGCATGGCGCAGGCGATCCGCACCGGCCGCACCATGAGCATCGGCCTGCTGGTGCCCGACCTCAACAATCCGTTCTATCCAGCGCTGGCGCAATCGGTCGAGCGCGAGGCGCGCGAGGCGGGTTATGCCGTCGTGCTGATCGATACCGCGAGCTTTGACGATGAGGGCGCGGCGCTCCGGCAGATCGAGAGCCACATCGCCGGCGCGGTCTGGTGCCAATTGCCCCGCAAGGACCGGCCGGCCGAGGATTTCCAGGTTCCCATCGTCGTGATCGGTATCCCGGAGGGCCATGTCGACAATGTCACCGCGGACGATGCCGCCGGCGGCCGGTTGGCTGCCCGGCACCTCCTGAAGCTCGGCCATCGCCGCGTCGGCGTGCTGACCGGCGCATCGGTGCCTGACGGCATGGACGACCGCCGGGCGGCCTTTGTCGAGGCGTTTTCCAGCAAGGGCGAGATCGTCTGGGACGTGAAGACGGCCTATTCGATCGACCTTCATCGGCGGCTGTTCAATCGTCTTGCGCGGCGCGATGTGACAGCGGTGATGTGTGGCAACGACCAGATCGCCATCGGCGTGCTGCGTGCGGCGAAGCAACTCGGTATTGCCGTCCCGGGCGAGCTTTCCGTCACCGGTTTCGACGATATTCCCTGGGCCCAGATTGTGACGCCGACGCTCACCACGATCAGCCAGTCGGTCTCGGACATGGCGACCGCAGCCGTCGGCCTGCTGCGGGACCGGATCGCCGATCCCGGTCGTGCCGTTCGCCACCTGACCATCGGCGTGCGCTTGATGAAGCGCGACAGCACGTCGCCGCCGGCGGGCTTCCCGTCCTCCTGAGGCGAGCATTGCCGGGCAGGGCAGGGGCGGCTCACACCCCCATGGATGGCAACCAGTAGCGTTTGCCGGTGGCGGCGCGCTTCTTGTCCATGCGGTCGAGGATCGCGCAGCCCTTGAGGGCGACGTCGATGGCGCGGGCATGGCCGGCGCCATGCGCGAAATCGAGATTCATCACAGCGTTGTCGGCGACGGAGCAGACCGAGCCGCCGCGAAAGCCATAGAGCGCCGCCAGCGTGACGACGGCCGCCGATTCCCGGTCGCCATTCAGGACGCCGGCCCGGTTATAGGTGCCGAGCATCTCGATGTTCCACGGCTGCATGTAGCCTCCGACCCCCGGCCGGCCGGCGCCGACGAAATCGCTGTCGATCGAGAGTGTGACGCCGACGTGATAGGACGTGCCGAGATCGTCGGCGGCCTGCGCCATCGCCGCCACGACCTCGTAATGGCTGGCCGCAGGAAAAGCGCGGTCGATATAGGCGCGGGTCATGCCCTCCTCGCGCACGACGCCCGAGGAAACGACGATATCGCCGGGCTTCACATGGGTGCCGATGCCGCCTGATCCGCCGACGCGCAGATAGGTGCTGGCCTTCGAGAACTCCATGAAGTCATAGAGCAGCAGCTCGGCCTCCGAGGAACCGCTGCCGCCGCTGACCACGGTGATCCTGGCGCCCTCATAGGTGCCGGAAATGCTGGTGAACATGCCGGATTCGCCGATGACCTCGGCATCGCCCAACAGGCCGGCAATATGACGGGCAGGATCACCGACATATTGAATGAGCGGATCGCGAACGGTGACGAGGACAAAGTCGCCGACCTTGTCCGGATTGATCCGGGTCATCGCGGGCCGGCCGTCCACCGTCAGTCCGCGATGCGGCACATGGTTCCAGTAGGCATAGCGCTGATGGATTTCGGCCAGGCCGGCGCGGCCGGCGACCTCGTCTCGGCTCATGATGCTATCGCTCCCTTTCGGTGGATCGCGCGGACAAGGAAGCCATCGGCAACGATGGTTCCCTTCTCGACGATGAAGCCTGCTGCGCCCGACTGGAAGCGGTCATCCCGCGCAGCGCAGCACTCGACGCCGTCCACCGACAGGCGGAGATCATCGCCGTCGAGGCTGAACATCAGGTCGCGCTTGCCCGCTGCGCCGCTCGCGACCGGCGCCCGGGCCAGGACCTCGACCTCGTCGTCATATCGGCGGATGATGCGGGCCTCGTTGCCCCTGAGCATGCCCGCATAGTAGCGGCGATGCCCGCGCGAGCGGGCGACGAGTCCGCCGCCGTCATTGATCGAATAGTCGATCGAGCTCGCCACCGAATAATTGTCCCAGTCGCGGCTGCCCGTCGTGACGACACCATTATCGAAAGGGTGGGAGACGCAGAGCGTGTATTTGAAATCCGGAGCGAAATGCCGGGCGGAGCTGACAAAGGCGCGAATCCAGAACGGCGCCAGGTTCCAGATCGAGGGCATCAGCATGCCCTTGATCTCATAGGTCTGCGGCGCCCCGCTCCAGTTGACGGAGTGGATCGTCGCCGCGCCGTCGAAGCGGCTGTCGGACCCGAACTCGATGCCGAGGCGATAGAGCGGCAGGCCGTTGGTCTGCGGCACGGTCCAGGAAACCGCCATGTCCGCGTCGCCGAGTGCAACCCAGTCGCCGTCGAGGCGGGCGATGTCGTCGCCGGCGGTGTAATAGAGGGCATAGAGCCGCGCCTTGACGCCGGCCGGGGCCGTGATCCGCGCCGTCGCCGTCTGGCCCGGATAAAGCGTCGGGCTCGCGACCATGGCGAAGCTCGATGTTGCCGCGAAGGGTTCGACGAAGACCGGTGTCGACAGGCTGCCTGTGACGCCGCGCGACAGGCCCTGCAGCTGGACGGTCAATGCGCCGCCCTCCGGATTGCTCAGCAGCAGCACGCCCTGGCGGCCGACATGGCGCGGGCAGGGGGCAAAACCCTGCGTCGAGCCCGGATAGTCGAAACCGAAGCGGGGCGCGGCGGGCGGCAGCTCCCGTCCGGCCAGAACATCCGCCGCCGCAACGATGCCGCGGGTCTCGCGCACGGCGTCGCTGATGCTGGAGGCGCCGTCGGAGGTCACGACATAAAGGAAATCGCTGACCGGACGGCGGAGGTCCGGTCCCTTGTCGAGCGCTGCCAGCCCGAGCCGGACGCCGTTGAGGCAGCCGACATTGCCGGCATTGCAATCGGTGTCCCAGCCGGCGCTGGTGGCGATCATCAGCGAGCGGCCAAAATCGTCGCCCGCCATCAGAAGAGCCATCAGCACAATGGCATGATTGGGGATCATGTGGCATGGACCGTCATAATGGTCGTAGCCGTGATGGCCGGCGATCCAGGCGCGGACCTTGTGCCAGTCATCCGTCTTGGCGCATTCGGCGCGGATCTGGTCGACGACGTTGAGAAGATGCCGGTCGCTGACATAGCGGAGGCCGGCATCGAGCAGGCGGTCGACGTTCTGCTCCGAAAACGCCATCGCCTCCATCGTGCCGAGCAGCACGGCGGCGTCGAGTGCGATGCCGTCATGGCTGACCGATGCGGCGGCGCGCACCATGTGCGCGGCCCGATCGGGATCATCGGGCGCGGCCAGCGCGAAGGCGTCCATGAAGATCTGGGCGCCGATCTGCGCCGGAATCCACGGGCCGTTCTGGGCGTGGCTGCCGCTTCGTGGCGCGTCGATGCCATTCTTCAGATTGAGGAATGCGGTGTGTTCCGTCGACCGGCCGAGCCCGCCCCACCAGAGGATCGTCTTTTCCTCGATGATGTAGTTGAGCCAGGTCTGGCCGACCTGGTGCGGTGTCAATGCCTTCGGATAGCCGTGGTCCTCCAGCGCGCGGAAGAAAGCGAACGTGCCGGAAATGTCGTCGTCCGGCAGCATGATCGGCAGGTTCAGCTTGCCGTTGACGAAGTAGTCGACCTCACCGAACGTGTCGCGGATCTTCTCGTAAGACCAGCCCTCGACCGGCCGGCCATGATAGACGCCGAGGATCTTGCCGAGAACGCCGGCATAGATCTTTTCCTGTGTGGCGCGGTCCATGGTCAATCCATCAGCGTCTTGAGGAGCAGGTCGAGGAAGCGGCGATAATCCGCCGTCGCCGCGACCTGGATTTCGGGCAGATGCGCCCAGCCATGGTGGTGGCGGAAATCGGCGACCGTCTGTCCGAGGGTCAGCTCGCCGCGCGTTTCCACGCCGACCCGCGCCGGCAGGGTAACGATCAGGCTCGGATCGATGACGGCGGCGACCGCCATCGAATCGATCAGCACGCAATAGGATTCAAAGCCGCGCCCCTGGACGAAACGCACCATCTGCTCGGCGATGTTCGCTTCCTTGCGAGCCGATGCCTTCAGCGCCGCGAGCTCGGCTTCCGAAAAATTGATGTCGAAATGGGTGGCGACGTCGAGGCCGACGGCCCGCACCGGCGCGCCGGATTCGAACACCAGCTTGGCCGCCTCGGGATCGACATAGACGTTCCATTCGCTCTGCGGCGTGTCGCCGGTCGCGTTGGCGAAGGCATATTTGTTGAGCCCGAACGAGCCGGCGATCGAGACGACTTCCTTGACGAGCGGGACGATGCCCGGCTCCTTCATGAAGGCCATCGCGACATTGGTCAGCGGCCCGAGCGTGATGATCGTCACCTCGCCGGGATGGTCTCGAACGATGTCGATGATCTGGTCGACGCCGTGCCGGGCCACCGGCTTCGTTGTCGGCTGCGGAAGGTGGACCTCGGCCTGTCCGTCGGAACCATGCGAGAACGGATCGGGGGGAAGCGGACGCGACAAAGGCTTGCCCATGCCGCGCGCGACGGGGATATCGGTGCGGCCGAGCAGTTCGACGGTCTTCAGCGCGTTGGTCGTCGTCACGTTGAGCGGATAGTTGCCGGCGACGCTTGAGATGCCGAGCAGCTGAATTTCCGGGGACTTGGCAGCCAGAACCATGGCGATGGTGTCGTCCATCCCCGGATCGGTATCGATGATGACCTTTTTCACGTGCATGCCTCCTGAGTGATTGCGAGGGCGAGTGCCGCGGCATCGCGTCGAGCGCGGGACCGGAGGCCGGGGTCGCCTGGCTCCGGCAGTCCGAGTTGGCTGATGGCGATGCTGGCCGCGACCGTGCCAAATGCGGCGGCGCCAATGCAGCCTGCGCCCTCGGCGAGGCCCACCAGCGCAGCGCCGGAATAGGCGTTGCCGCCGCCGGTCACATCGACGGCCTCGACGGCAAGGCTGGGCACGAAATGAACGGCGCCCCGCTCGATCGCGTAGCTGCCCCGGCTGCCCGCCCGCAGGAAGATCGAGCGGGCCGGCCATTGCGCGACGCGCGTGCAGATCGCCGTCTCATCGTCGACGCCGAGAATACGGCCGGCTTCTTCGAGATTCAGCGACAAGGCATCGACATGGTGCAGGAGCGCCAGGATGCGCGGCAGTTCCTCCGGCAGGCACGCATCGAGACTGATCTCCCAGAGTACGGTCCTCGGTCGGGGCCGGCGCCAGGCGAGGAGATCATCCCAGAATGCAGCGCCCGTATCGCGAAAGACATAGAGCGATCGCGCTCCGTCCAGCACGCGCTCGATGTCCGATATGCGCGGCTCGATGCGCTGGAAATGCGCGGCGCCGAACATGGGCGTCTCGGTCCGCGTCCGTTCGTCGATGTAGCGGAGCAGATTGCGCGGCGTGTGCGGATCGGCCAGACGGAGCCCGTCGGTCGAAAGGCCGTTGCGGGCCATCCAGGGTCCGAAGGTGTCGACATAGTCTTCGCCGGTGCCGGTCACGAGCAGCCCGCCATCGCTGAACAGCGCGGCGCCTGCCAGCGCGTAGAGCCCGGCTCCTCCGGCGACGTTCTCCTCCGCGCGGCCGTCCGCGAACAGGAGTGTGTCGATCAGCGCCGCCGAGGCGATGAGATCGCGGGCCGCCGTCATGACGAAGGGCTCAGTCCCGCGAGCATTTGACGAAGAATTGGCGCTGGCGCGGCCCGTCGAATTCGTTGAAGAACACGCCTTGCGAGTGGCCGAGCAGCGGCTGGCCGTCCGTGATGATCAATGTCAGGCTGACGCCGACAATGACCGACTTGACGTGGCCGGCGGCATCTTGCGGCGTATCGAACTGATGCTTGAAGTCGATCCGCGTCGGCACCAGGCGATTGATGTCGTCATGAATGTCCTCGAGACCCTTGGGGTCCCAGAACGAGGTGATCGACAGGCCCGCGGTCGTATGCGGCACGAAGACGACGCAGAGGCCCTCGGTGACGCCGCTGGCAGAGACTGCCTCGCGCACCGTGGCGGTGATCTCGTAAGCCTCGTTCGCCAGCGTTTCCAGCTTGTGATTGGACAGGGTCACGTGCGCGGCTCCCAAATCTCGCTTTTCTGGACGGTTGACGCGTCGGCGCTGTCCGCCCAGCGCTCGGAACCGAGCCGGCGATTGGCGGACTGCGGTGCATGGGCGGCGATCAGGGCCAGCGGCGCGCTCAGCAGCATCGGCGACCACAGCTCGTCGACGTCGCCGCTGACGGTAATGGCGGCGTGGCCGAGGCGAATGGCCTTGTCGGCAGCCGGCCCCCCGCCGACGACGGTGATCGTCCGGCCGAGGCGGTTCATGTAGTCGAGCAGCTCGACGGCGCGGCTCTGCGCCCGGCTGTTGGCGGCGATGACCAGCAACGTCGCGATCTCCTCCGGCCGGCCGTCAAAATAGTTGAGATGTGTCCACTCCTCGAGGTCGCGCGCATAGGCGTGATGACCGACCGCCTCGAGCAGCTTGGCGGCGCCATAGTCCGCGACCGCGAAGTCCGGACCAGCCCCGAGAAACTCGACGATCGGGCGGGAGAGGATCGATGCGGAGAGCGATGCCGCCGAGGTGTCGGCTGCGGCGATTGACGCCTCCGTTGCGGCGATCGCGGCCTTCAACGACGCGCGGAGCGCCTGCGCCTCGTCCATGGTGATCCGCATACGCACCTCGCCGATCCGGATCGCGAGCAGCAGCAAGGCCGTCTGCGCGAACAGATAGGGGCCAAAGCCCGGGCCCGGCGGCAATTCGGGGATCGGCAGGACCAGGGTTTGCGACGCGATGCCGGCCAGCCGGCCCTGTTCTGCCTTCGTCACCGCCAGCACAGGCGCGCCGGCGGCCCCGTAGAGCGTCGCGGCCTCGGCGACGCGGGCAGCGGCCCCGGAATTGGACAGGGCAATGACGAGCGTGTTCTCAAGGTCGCGACGGTCTGCGAGCCGTGCATGATAGCGCCCGGCATCGAGCGGCGTGCGCAACTCCACCGGCAGGCCGGCATGAGCCATGAAGGCGAATTCCGTGGCCTTCGCGGCGAAATAGGAGTCGCCGCTGCCCGTGAGGACGATGCGCCGCGTGCGATAGATCTGCGGCGTCTTCAGCACGAGCCGCGCCGTGCGCTCCAGCGCGTCGAAGGCGCCCAGCAGGGCCGATGGTGTGGCCAGCACCTGCTCGCGCATGGAAGGGGCGAAGGTCGACATCAGCGGCTCTCTCGAAATCTGGCTGGGCAGGGGGGGTGTTCACACGATCGGGCGCCGCGCCCGGCGCGGTGGACGGACGGCAGCCGTGCGGGCCGCCGTCCCAGTCGTCATCAGGGCTCAGGGGGCTGGCTTCGGATAAGGCTGGGTCAGGCCCTTGGCCTTCTCCTCGGCATAGAGCGCCGATGCCTTCTTCAGCATCTCTTCGGACGTCTCCTTGCCGAGCCAGACGGCCTCGATGTCCTTGTACATCAACTCGCCGGTCGCGGGCGGGAAGAAGGTGCCGATCTTGAAGCCGAACGTCCCCTTGTCGACGGCGGTGGAGATGGCGCCCATCGCATCGAGGAACGATTTGGTGAGGCCGGTGGCCTCCGGATCCTTCGGGAAGTCCTTGAGCGGAATGCCCCAATAGCCAGGCCAGACCTTCGCCATGCGGGCGGCGAATTCCGGGCTGAAGATCATGTCGAGGACTTCAGCCGCGCCGTCCTTGTTCTTGGAATGGGCGTTGATCGACAGCGTGAAGGCGACGCCGAGGTCATAGACCGGATAGGGGACGCTCGGATCCAGCTGCGGGAACGGTGCGAACTGGAAATCGCCCGCCTGGTCGCCGGTGAAGTAGTTCGTGGCCCATTGGAAGCCGATCGACGGCGCGAAGAAGAACGGTGACTTCTTCTGGCTGAGCAGGGAGATCGACTGGTCGAAGTTGAGCGAGAAATAATCCTTGCCACCAAGATAGCCGGCCTGGAACCAGCGCGCCGACTCGTCGATCGCCTTCTTCATCTCGGCGGAATCCCACGGCGCGCCATTGGCGAGGATGTCGTAGAATTTCGCCGGACCGACGATCTGGTTGATGAAGATCGAGGCGTAGTTCTCGTTGACCGGCTGCCAGCCCTTGTTGCCCGTGACCGAGGCATAGAGGCCGTCGCTCTGCGCCGCCTTCATGATCGTCTCGAGCTCGGCGGCGGTCTTGGGAACCGCCCAACCTTTCTCCGCGAGCAGGGCCTTGTTGTAGAACATGCCGTCCGAGATCAACGAGGGCGGCATGCAGTAGAGATGACCAAGCTGATTGCAGGTGTCGAGTACCGGCTTCAGAAGCTTCTCGCCCCAGCCATATTTCTTTGAATAGTCGTCGAGCGGCTCGAGAGCGCCGGCCTTGGCGAGCGGCGCGATATAGGACGGGCCCGACGTATAGACGAGATCAGGTCCTTCGCCGGCCAAAACGGCGACGCGGACATTGTTGTCGACGTCGTTGTTGTAATCGAGCGTCAACTCATATTTGTCCTGCGAAGCGTTGAACGGATCGATCAGCGCCTGTTGCAGGGCGTCCTGCAGATTGGGCGGCGCGCCCCAGAACCAGAGCGTGATGGGCTCCTTGGCAAAGGCGGAACCCGATATCGCTGCGAAGATCGCCGCGGCGGATAGCATCTTCCTGAACATGGTCGGTCCCCTGTGAAGGCTTTGTCTGCGCGGGCGTTGAAGGTCGCCCGTTCCCAGCGGCCATCATTAGTTAAACGTTTGATGTCCGTCGTCAAGCCAAACTGATGATCGTTTTGATGGCTTTTGCGCCATGCCTAATGATCAGGCTGTCGTAGGCGGGGTGGCCCGTCCAGCGGGCGCACCGATGGTCGTTGAGGATTTGGCGGGCCACGGCCCTTCGATCTGCGGGCAGGCTTCGCGACAGTTTGTCGTGAGCTGTCAGGAGCTTGACGCGCTTGCCGGCGATGATCGAGCGTCTTCAGGGCTATGACGGATCGACATATAGGGTTCGCGTCGCGCCGCAGTTCGCTCTTCTCTGTCATTGCCGGGTCGAGCCCGGCAATGACAGAGAAGAGTCTCTCAACGAAGATCGACGTGCCCGCCGTGACGCGGCGTCGCCGAGCCCGAAGGCTCAGGCGTTGCCGAAGGCGGCCGAGATCACGGGCCGCTTGCTGCGCACATGGCGCCGCATCAGCGAGCCGAGCGTGGCGCCGTCGCGTGCCTTCAAGAGGACGATCATCTCCTCATGGTCGGCGATGGCGAGCGCCCATTGCTCGGGCGTCTTGGACGCAGCATAGCGGGCGCGCTGGATGCGGCCCGACATCGTGGCGTAGACGCCCTGCAGGGCATTGTTCCGCGAGGCTGCCATGATCGCCTCGTGGATACGCCGGTTCAGCTCGAAATAGAGCGGTGCGTCCCGCCGCTGCCAGGCATCGACCATCGATGCGTGCAGGACCTCGATCGCGGCGATTTCCTCGTCAGTGATATGGAGGCAGGCGAGCTCTCCTGCGGCGCCCTCGAGAGCGGCGACGACCTCGAGCACCTCCTCGATCTCCTGCGCCGACAGCGCCGCGACGCGCGAGCCGCGATTCGGGAGCAGGTCGAGCAGTCCCTCGGCCGCGAGCAGCTTGATCGCCTCGCGCAGCGGCGTGCGCGAGATATCGAATCGCCGGCAGAGATCCGCCTCGTTCACGCGCGAGCGCGGCTCGAGTTCGCCCGAAAGGATCAGTTCGCGCAGCCTGACCACGACCTCATCGTGCAGATAGCGGCGGCCGATGGATGCAGGGCGCTCCACGAGCGCTGTGTCGGACGGACTCAATTCCGGCATGTCCTGGATGATCTCTGATGGGTGCAAGATGGGGGGAAGCCGCCTGAGGTGCAACTGCGCAGTTGCGATGAATTCAAAATGCGGCCGTCTCCAAGGCCTTGCCGTCCGCATTTGCCCGTGCCGGGCCTTTTGCAGGGCTGCAAATGGCCAAAATCAGGGGTCGCAAGCCGTTGTTTCGATGATCCGACGCCCGTGCTCCTACGCGCGCGATCATTGCTGGTGTCATTTTGCATTCATTATGCATAATGGGGTCGACCTGCCGCATTGTGCCGGTCATCGATCAACGAGCGCCGGCCATGGCGCCTTCAGGAGACTCTGTGCCATGAGCCGTATGCCCGGCCGCCATTTCCTTCAGATCCCCGGTCCGACCAATACGCCCCTCAGAATCCTCTCCGCCATCGCTCTTCCCACCATTGACCATAGAGGCCCGGAGTTTCGCGATCTCGCGCTCGACGTGCTGGAGCGCATCCGACGCGTCTTCCGCACCGAAGGCCCGGTGGTCATCTACCCCGCATCTGGTACGGGCGCGTGGGAGGCGGCGCTGGTCAACACGCTCTCGCCTGGTGATCGCGTGCTCATGGCCGAGACGGGCCACTTCGCGACGCTGTGGAGCCGGATGGCCGAGCGACTCGGCCTCGATGTCGAACTGATCCCGGGCGATTGGCGCAGCGGCGCCGACGCCGAGGCGATCGGGGCGCGGCTTGCGGAGGATCGTGACCATACCATCCGTGCCGTCGCCGTCGTCCACAACGAGACGTCGACGGGCGTCACCTCCGACATTGCAGCCGTCCGCCGCGCCATCGATCGCAGCGGGCATCCTGCCTTGCTGCTCGTCGACACGATCTCCTCGCTGGCATCGATCGACTTCCGGCACGACGAATGGGGTGTCGACGTCACTGTGGGCGGCTCGCAGAAGGGGCTGATGCTGCCGCCGGGCCTCAGTTTCAATGCCGTTTCCGATAAAGCCCGCGCCGCTGCGCGTTCAGCCCGGCTGCCGCGGGCGTTCTGGGACTGGGAGGACATCCTGGCGGCCAACCGGACCGGCTATTTTCCCTATACGCCATCGACCAACCTCCTGCAGGGGCTGCGGGTCGCGCTCGATCTCATCGATGAAGAAGGGCTCGAGGCCATGTTCGAGCGGCATCTGCGGGCTGCAGCCGCCGTGCGCCGATGCGTGGCTCAATGGGGTTTCGAAATCCAGGCGCTCGATCCGGGCGAAGCCTCGCCATCCCTGACCGCGGTCCGGATGCCGTCCGGCCATTCCGCCGACCAATTGCGGTCGGGTATCCTCGATCGATCCTCGGTGTCGCTTGGCAATGGTCTCGGCCGACTGGCCGACCGCGTGTTCCGCATCGGTCATCTCGGTGATTTCAACGATCCCGCCTTGCTCGGCACGCTGGCTGCGATCGAGATGGGGCTCAGCGCCAGTTCGGTGCCACACCGCAGCGGCGGCGTCGAGCAGGCCATGATGGCGCTCGCGGAGCGCAACTCTCCGCCCGCGCTTGCGGCTGAATAACCGGCCGCGGATGGTCAAAACTTAGCCTGCCCAAAATTAAGGCAAATGCCTCGGCTGTTGATGACATCTTCAACTGGCTGACCCCAAAAAATGAATGCATTATTCATTTGGCGGTCGGATCGACGGACCTTCCGCTCCGGACCGAGGTGGAGCGACAGCGCATCTTCCGGGGCGAGAATCCAGTGTTTGAACCGCTGCGGCAACGCGGCCCGCCAAGGGCAGAAGCGGCCCGCGATGGACCTTCCTCCAAGCTGCGGGACCAAACCCATGACCGTTGGGATGCTCTATCTGATCGTCGCCGTGATCGGCATCGTGCTGGCCGCGATCGCCTATTTCATGAACCGGAAGAACGGCAAGTTCTTCGTGGCATTCACGCTGATGGAAATCGTGATCATGGCCATCATCGGCGTGATCAACGGCGTCCTCGGCACACCGAACGCCATGCTTGGCCGCCTCTTCATGACCTTCTCAGGCAGCTACGGCTTCCTCGCCTTCGCGGCCGTCTGTGGCGGCTTCTACATTGCCGGCCCGCTCTGCGGCTACATCATCCGCAAGCCGGGCGCCGCGACGATCGCGGAGACCATGAACGGCGTGGCGCAGGTCCTCTCGGGCAATCCGAACGGCATCATGGTGCTTGGCGCCGGCTTCCTGCAGGGCTTCATGTCGGATCTCGGCTTCGCCTTCTACGGCTACCGCAAGTGGACGCTGTCGGTGGTGGCGCTGTCGGGCGCGCTGGCCCCGATCCTGCAGCAGATCCCCGAGGTCTACTTCTTCGGTGTCGGCGATATGGGCATCAGCTACAACATGCTGGCACTCGCCATCCGCATCGCCTCCGGCGCGGTCTACGCCATCATCCTGGTGAAGCCGATCGCCCACGCCCTTGCCCGCGCCGGCGTCCTGCGCGGTACGGCGCTCGCTGCCGCCGAAGCACCGGTGAGTGCCCAGCGGTCCCCGGCCTGAGCCCTGGAAAGCCAAAGGAGACGGCGCGATGGAACTGGCAGTCGATAACACCGCAGGCATGGCGAGCCTCCGCAGCCTCGACGTGAACGATGTCCAGGAGATCACCATTGCGCCGTCTTCTGTCCGGGCGGCCGTGGCTGCCGAAGGTTCGGTCGTCGATATCCGTGGCATCTCCTACGCCTATGAGGGCGAGGCCGACCCGGTGCTTCGCGAGGTCTCGCTCGAGGTCGGCGACGGGGAGTTCGTGCTGATCCTCGGGCCGAGCGGTTGCGGCAAGAGCACGCTGTTGCAGGTGCTCAACGGCACCATCCCGCATACGCTGCGGGGCCGGCTCGAAGGGGACGCCTTCGTCTGCGGGAAGTCCGTCGTGGAAACTCGTGTCGCGAGCTTCGCGACCGAGGTCGGCATGGTGTTCCAGGACCCCGAAGCGCAGATCATCAATACGCTCGTCCGGGACGAGGTCCGCTTCGGCCTCGAGAATCTCTGCCGCCCGGCCGACGAGATCGTCGCCCGCCAGACTGAAGCGCTGGCTTTCGTCGGATTGGACGGTTTTGGTGACCGCTCGATCTTCGATCTCTCCGGTGGCCAGAAGCAGCGCGTCTCGGTGGCTGCCGTGCTCGCCGCGCGGCCGCGCCTGCTCGTTCTCGACGAGCCGACCGCCAATCTCGATCCGAACGGCATGGCCGAGATCTTCGGCGTGCTGCGGCGGCTCAATCGCGAGTCGGGCACCACCATCGTCATGGTGGAGCATCGCGTCGACGAGCTTGCCGACTGTGTGACGCGGGTCGTGATGATGGATCGTGGATCCATTGTCTTCGACGGCGATCCACGAAGCGCCTTTTCGCAGCGCAGGGCCGCGCATTCGGAGGAGGGGGATGCGGTGCCGTCCAGCGCATGGTTCCCTCAGGCTGCCGAATTCGCCCTGGCGCTGGCCGATGCCAGCGGCACGCCGGCGCCCTCGGACGACCTGCCGCTCAATGTCGACGAGGCGGTGCGGTTCGCGGAAGACCATTTTGCAGGCGGGCCGCGCGCGGCCCTGCCGGAGCGAGCCGCCATCCCCGCATCGGAGAAGCCGCTTCTCACCGTGCGCAATCTGAGCTTCGGCTATGAGCGGAAGCAACCGATCCTGACCGACATCAATTTCACGCTCGGTGAGGGCGAGATCGTTGCGCTGTGCGGGCGGAACGGCTCGGGCAAGACGACGCTGGCCCGGCTGCTGGTGCACATCAACGCGCCGCCACCGGGCACGCTGATGCTCGGCGAGCGCGACATCACCGGCTTGTCGGCGCGCGATATCTCGGCCGAGATCGGCTACGTCTTCCAGAATCCGGACCATCAGTTCGTCACCGACCGCGTGTGGGACGAAATCGCCTATGGGCTCGTCGTCCGCGGTTATGCCGATCATGCGATCGAAGAGCGGGTCGGCGAAGTTCTCGATATCGTCGATCTCAAGCGCTATCGCGACAAGTCACCCTTCAGCCTCAGCCTCGGCGAGCGGCGCCGGTTGAGCGTCGCCACCATGCTGGTGCTCGAACCGCGCCTGCTCGTGCTCGACGAGCCGACGATCGGTCAGGACCACGAGCGTGCGCAACTCTTGATGGGGCTCATGGCGCGCCTGCGCGAGCGCTATGGCACGACCATCCTCATGATCACGCATGACGTGCGCCTGGTCGCCGAATGGGCTGACCGAGCGCTTGTCGTATCGGGCGGGCGGCTGCTTTTCGACGGCCTGCCCCAGGCGATGTTCGCCAATACCGATCTCATCGAGGAAGCGGGCCTCCTCGCGCCGCCCGTCTTCGAGATCAGCTGTGCGCTCGCCGCCGACAGGCCGGACCGCGTGCAGCCGACGCTCTCGCTGCCGCACCTCGTCGACATGATTACGGGAACAGAAGGGCGAAGCGCATGAACCGCTCGACAGCATTCCAGTTCCGATCCGGTAGTTCGTTCTTTCATCGGCTCGATCCGCTGACGAAGCTCGCCTGGCTGGTCGCCATCTCGCTTCTCGCCTTCGGCGCCTATATCGCGTGGGTGCAGATCCTCATTGCGCTTGCGGTGCTGTTCACGGCGCTGGCGCTTGGCCGCATCTCGCCGCTCGTGATCTTCCGCGGCACCTGGCTCTTCGGCATCGCCTGCGTCAGCTTCTGGGTCATCCAGACCTTGACGCTGCCCGGCACGCATGTCGCCTTCACCGTGCTCGGCCATCCGATCTATGCGGAAAGCGCCGACTACGCCCTCGCTTCGGCGCTGCGCATCTACACCATCATCCTGTCATCGCTCGTCTTCGTCCGCACGACCGACCCACGGGAACTCGCGATTGCGCTCGTCACGCAGATGCGCGTGCCGTATCGCGTCGCTTATGCCTTCTTCATCGCGCTTCGGATCGTCCCGACCATCGAGGCCGAGATCAAGACGATCCGTGCCGCCCAGGCTGTGCGCGGCGTCGTGCGCAAGCGCGGTCTCGCGAGCCGCATCGGCGAGATGAAACGTTATGCGATGCCGCTGCTCGTCGGCAGCCTGCGCAAGGCCTCGATGATGGTGATGTCGATGGAATCGCGCGCCTTCGGCGCCTATCCGCAGCGCACCTTCGTCGAGAGCCCGCGGATGACCGTCGCGAGCTACGCCGTCATGGCCGTGATGCTGGCGCTTGTCGTTACCTGGTATGGCGCGCTCGCCTTCGGCTATGTCCACTCGATCTATGTCTTCTCCGGCGCCTGATCGTGGCCATCGGACGCCCCTGCAGTCCGCGTGATCGCAGGGCGCCCCGGCTCCAAAGCGGTTGCGGAGCCCGGTCGTGATTCTGCCGCAAGAATGCACTTGCACCAACGCAACAATTGCGTTGACATTAGACGTCTGACCTCTGACGTTTCCATTTCGCCTTCCTCAATTTCCCGGAGTGCGCCGTGCGTGTCGATGTCCACCGTTTCCCGCTGTCCGATCCCAGTGATGTATCCGGCCTCGATGCGGCGATCGCATCGGGCGCGATCGATCCGTCGACAATCGCTGCCGTGATCGGCAAGACCCATGGCAACGGTCTCGTCAACGACTACACCCGCGGCTATCTCATGCAGTCGCTTTCGCTGCTGATCGGTGCCCGCAGCGGCCGCAGCGCCGAAAGCGTGCGCGAGAGCGTGCCGTTCATCTTCTCGGGCGGCGTCGAAGGCGTGCTTTCGCCGCATTACACGGTGTTCACGGTCGCCGACGATGCGCCCGCGGCCGGAGGGCAAGCCCTCGCGATCGGGGTCGGCTTCACGGAGGCGATGCGGCCCTCCGATGTCGGGCGGCAGGCGCAGATCGACGCCGTCGCATCGACCGTCGAGCGTCTCACCGCCGAGGCCGGCATCACCGAAGTCCATTTCGTCCAGGTGAAGGGTCCGGCTTTCACGCTTGCCGACATCCTGGCCGACCAGAAGGCTGGACGGCCGTCGGCGACCGACAATCCGGGCAAGCTCATGAGCTTCGGACGGGCAGCCTGTGCGCTCGGCGTCGCCAAGGCACTTGGCGAAATTCCGGCCGACAAGGCCGTCGAAGCGGCCGTGCTGAAGGACTTTTCGCTCTTCTCGTCGGTCGCGAGCATCTCGGCCGGCGTCGAGGTGGTCGCAAACGAGGTCGTCGTCATCGGCATGAGCAGCCAATGGACAGGTTCGCTTGCCATCGAGCACACCACGATGAGCGATGCCCTGGATGTTGCGAGTATTCATGCGATGGTCGAGAGGCTCGGCTTTCCACCCGCTCCGCAGATCGCCGATGCGGCCCGCGTGAAGGCAGCCTTCATCAAATGCGAGGCGCAGCGCGATGGGCTGGTGCGGGGCAAGCCGCATACCATGCTCAACGATGGTGACATCAACGAGCAGCGCCACATTCGCGGCGCGGTCGGCGCTATCGCCGCGAGCATCCTGAACGATACGGCGCTTTTCGTCTCCGGCGGCGCCGAGCATCAGGGACCCGATGGTGGTGGCATGATCGCGGTCATCGCCGACCGGACGGGGCGCTGACATGCCGGCCAGGAAGCAGAAGGTCGTCATCGTCGGCGCCGGGATCGCCGGCAGCCTGATCGCGGCCGGCCTCAAGGATCGCAGCGATGTCGAACTCATCTGCCTCGAACGTGTCGGCACGGCCGATCATGCCGAGGCCGGCACCGGCCTCAATATCGGTCCGAACGCGCTGAAGGCGCTCGACCTCCACCTGCCCGAGAGCGCGGCCCTGATCCGCGCCAACAGCCTTCCCTGGGAGAGCTGGAAGATCTCGCTCACCAACGGCCGGACGCTCATGGATCTGAAACTTGGCAGTCTCGCCGAGAATTCGGGTATCCGCATCCGCTGGGCCGAGCTCTATTCGCTGCTGCGCACCGCGGTCAGCCCGCATGTCCGCTACAATGCCGAACTCGTTGGCTGCGGCCGCGACGAGAGCGGGCCCTATGTCGACTGGAAGGACACGATCACCGGCGCCGTGGAGCGCATTGGCGGCATCGATCTCCTGATTGCCGGCGACGGCCGCTATTCGCTCATTCGCCAATTCGTGCTGGGTGAGGAAGAGAAGCCGTTCTTCCTTGGTGTCTGCCTCTATCGCGTGCTGTTCCCGGCTGGGCCTGATTGCCCGCTCGACGACTATGCGCAGTGGTTCAACGGCGCCAACCGGCTGCTTGCCTTCCGCGTGCCCGGCGATCTGATCTATTGCGCCGGCTCGTTCCCGATTCCGGCCGAGAGCGGCATCCCCGACGAGATGAAGCAGCGCGAATTTCTCGGGCGCGTCTATCTACCCGAGGAGGGGGAGCCTTCCCCCGAGGCCGCCTATCTGATCGATGCGATTCAGCGTTATGTCGACCGCATCCATTGGGCGCGGCTTCAGGACGGCAGCGTCGCCTATGGCCGCGAACGTGGCATCCTGCTGGTCGGCGATAGCGCCCATCCGATGGTGCCGACGCTGGGGCAGGGCGCAACGCAGGCCTGCGAGGATGCCTGTGTCGTGGTGGACGAGATCAAGGCCGCGCTTGACGCGGGCCGCCCGCTTGCCGATATCTCGGAGCGTGTCGAGGCTCGCCGTGCCGAGCGGGTGCGGTTCGTGGTCCAGTTCTCGCGTGATGCGACCGACACCATGCTGGCCGGTGCCGACCCCGTCGCCGGGACGCTCCGGAAGACCGGACCGGAGTTCCAGGCAAAGCTGAAGAGCCTCTATTGCGACGTGCCGCTGCCGGCTGGAGCGGCGGCGTGACCAGCGCCGCGCCGCTCTGGACGCTGAGCGCTGCCGATCTGTCGGCCGGCTTCGCCGCCGGGGCATTCACGCCGGTCGAGGCGCTCAAGTCTGTTCTGGCGCGACTGGACCACGTCAATCCGTCCATCAACGCGGTGATCGCCATCGACAGCGCTGGAGCGCTTGCCGCAGCCGAGCAATCGGCGGCGCGCTGGCGGGCCGGGGCGCCGCGCTCGACGCTCGACGGTGTGCCGATCACCATCAAGGACAATCTCCACCTGCGGCGTCTGCCGGCGACATGGGGCAGCCGCGCTCTCGCCGATTTCGTGCCGGACCGCGACGAGCCTGCCGTGGCGCGCCTGCGCTCCGCAGGCGCCGTGCTGTTTGGCAAGACGAACGTGCCTGAGCTCACGGTTCAGGGCTATACGAGCAATCTCCTCTTCGGCACGACCTTTAATCCCCATGCGCCGGGACGGACGCCCGGGGGCTCCACGGGCGGTGGCGCGGCTGCCGTGGCCGCCGGCATCGGCCCGATCGCCATCGGCACGGATGGCGGCGGCTCGCTGCGACGGCCGGCGGCGCATTGTGGTCTCTTCGCCTTGAAACCCTCCGTCGGCATGGTGCCGCGCTATGGCGGATTTCCGGCGATCCTGTCGGATTTCGAGGTCATCGGCGCCGTGGCACGGACAGCCGACGACCTCGAAATGGTTCGCGGCATTCTCGAGGGTGTCGACGTCGAGGATCCGCGGTCACTCGCCACGCTTGGCAGGCTGCCTTCGTGGCCGAGCCCGCTTCGCGTCGCCTTCATGCCGACGATCGGAAGCAATCCTGTCGACCCCCGGATTGCGGCGGCGGCTGCGGGTTTCGCTGCCGATCTGGCGGCGTCGGGTGCCGATGTCGTCACGGTGTCGGAGCCGTTCGACTTTGCCGGCGCGGGCGCTGCATGGGCAACCGTGATGACGGCCGGCGTCAGCTGGTATCTCGCCGGTTTTCCTGACAAGCAGGACGCCTTCGGGCCGAGCGTCCGGCAGATCGCGGCCGATGGCGCGAAGCGCTCCGCGCCCGAACTTCTCGATGCGCTCGCCGCCGCGTCGGAGGTCCGCCGCGCCGCGGGCGCATTCTTCAGGGATTTCGACATCCTGGTCGCTCCGGCGACGGCGGCGCTCGCCTGGCCGGCGGATGAAGTCTATCCCCCGGTCATCGCCGGACAGCCCGTCGGTCCGCGCGGCCATGCCATTTTCACGGGCTGGATGAACGTCGCAGGCGTTCCGGCGGTGACGGTTCCGCTCGAACTCACCGAGGCGGAAGGCGGGATCGGCGTCCAGCTCGTCGCGGCCCACGGGCGCGATGCAGATCTCGTGCAGATGCTTCGCACGCACCCGGCATTGCGACGTTTTTCGCCTGCTCCCATCGCCAAACTGGATTGATCGACATGACCGCCTCGTCTCAGCCATTCGCCGGCAAGATCGCCATCGTCACCGGAGCCGGCAGCGGCATCGGCCTTGCGACCGCAGCGGGCCTTGCGGCAGGCGGGGCAACGGTGATCTGCGCCGACTGGCAGGGGGCCGAAGAAGCGGCCGCATCGATCAGGTCGTCGGGAGGCTCAGCCGAGCCTGTAGGGATCGACGTCCGCGATCCGGCCGCCTGGTCGGCGCTGGCTGCCGACGTGATGACACGTCATGGGCGCATCGACATCCTCGTCAACAATGCCGGCATAGCGGTTCCCGGTGACACGGTGATCGATGTGAGCGAGGAGGTGTGGGACCGCATCCTCGACATCAATGCAAAGGGCGTCTGGCTCGGCATGCGGGCCGTTTTGCCGGCGATGGTCGAACAGAAGTCCGGCAAGATCTGCAATGTCGCCTCGACGGCTGCCCATATCGGGCTTCGCAACGCGGCAGCCTATTGCGCCTCGAAGGGCGCCGTGCTCGCGCTGACCCGGCAGGCCGGCGTCCAGTATGCCGCCGACAATGTCCAGATCAACTCCGTCTCCCCCGGCACGACGATGACGGGCATCCAGAAGGATATCACCGAGGAGCAACGCGCGGCGTTTCTGCCGCTGACGCCGATCGGCCGTTTCGCCCAGTCGCCGGAAGTCGCCGCCGCGATCCTCTTCCTGTGCTCGGAAGGCTCGTCGTTCATCACCGGCGCCGATGTCAGCGTCGATGGCGGCATGGTCGCTCTCTAGGAGGCTGGAACGTGAAAGTCCTTCTGACAGGCGCGGCCGGCCTGATCGGCATGGCGCTGCGCCCGCTGCTGGCGGCGCGCGGCCATGAAGTCCTGCCGATCGACATCACCGATTTCGGGCGGGACGATCCGGAACTCCGGCTTATCTGGCTCGACGATCGTCCGGCGCTCGAGGCGCTGATTGCGGGGACAGGCATCGAGGCCATCGTGCATTGCGGCGCCATCTCGGGTCCGATGATGGCCAAGGGCGACCCGTTGAAGCTCGTTTCGGCGAATATCGACGCGACGGCGCTGCTTCTCGAACTTGCCCGCCGCAACGCGATGCGCCGTTTCGTATTCTGCTCCTCCATCAGCGTCTATGGCAGCGTCGGCGACGGGTTGATCACCGAGAAGACGGAGCTCCGTCCGACATCGGTCTATGGCGCCACCAAGGTCGCCTGCGAGCAACTCATCCAGGGCTTTGCGGCCGAGTACGGCCTTGATGGCGTCAGCCTCAGGATCGCCCGCGTCTACGGTCCCTATCGGCGTGCCAACTGCTATCTCGGTTCTCTGATCCGCGATGCCGCGCGCGGCGAGGAAACCACGATCCCGTGCGATCCCGCCTTCGCCTATCACTATGTCTATGTCGACGATGTCGCCACGGCGATCGCGGCAGCGCTCGAAAGCAACGACTTGCCGCACCGGGAATACAATATCGGCGGCGGTGCGGCGCTCACCATGCCCGAGATCGTGGAGGCCGCCCGCAGCGCGATTCCACATCTGCGCGCGCAGCTTGTTCCTGGCCAGGACGATGTTCCGGACATCCAGCAGGCCTTCGACATCACGCGCGCCGCCGACGACATCGGCTGGCGGCCGGATTTCGACATCACCAGGGGCATCACCGCGTATCGAGACGCCATTCGAAGCGGCCGTGTGGCCCTGTGAGAAAAGAGAAGACCCTTCGATGACCAAACCGCTCACCCCCCTTCTGGCCGCCGACTCCATCCTCGACGCGGGCGCTCGGTCTCTCGTCGAGGCGCTGTTCCTGCGCGAGCAGCAGCGCGTCCGGGCGCTGCCGAGCGACGATCCGCTCAATCCGATCCGGCGTCGGCGCGTCGAGATCACCCGCACGGAGATCGCCGGCCAGCCGCAGACACTGGCGAAGACGCTGGACACGCAGGCCGCCGACGTCGCCGCGATCGCCCGCACCCTCGCGAGTGCGCCGCTCTCGCGCGTCGTGATGACCGGATGCGGAGATTCCTGGGCCGTGATGATGGGCGCGCGCCTACTCATGGAGCAGTTGCTCGGCATTCCCTGCGAGCCGATGCAGGCGCTCGACTTCGCTTACTACTTCAATCGCCCGATCGGTCCGGAGACGCTCGTCGTCACGCTGAGTTCGACTGGCACGACGCCTCGCACGGTCGAGGCGCTGATGATGGCCAAGGCGCTCGGTGCGCGCACCCTCGCCCTCAGCAACACGCCGGGCTCGGCGCTTATGGCGGAGGCCGAGTTCGCGCTGCTTGTCCATGCCGAGCGCAAGGGGTGGCCCACCCAGGCCAGCACGGCATCCATGGGCCTCCTGATGGCATTTGCCATTGCGCTCGGCCGCGAACGCGGGCTGGCCGCATCGGCTGTCGAGCCCTATGCCGCGGCGCTCGATCGGATCGCCGGGCAGATCGATGCGGCCATTCCCGCGACGGAGCCTCAAATCGTCGAGATCGCGGCGCGCGAGTCGAGTGGCGGAATGTTCCTGTTCGCTGCCGGCGGGCCGAGCTACGCTTCAGCCTTCTTCGGCGCCGCCAAGGTCAAGGAGTGCACGCCTGACCATGCTCTGGCGATACCGCTCGAGGAGTTTCATCATTTTCATTCCCAGAAGAAGGGCGAGCCGCTGTTTCTGACAGCGCCCGCCGGTCCTTCACGCCATCGGGCCCGCGATACGGCGGAGGAGGGGAGGAAGGCCGGCGGCAGGATCTACGCGATTGTCACCGAGAGCGATCCGCTGCTATCGGACGTCGCCGATGCCGTGATTTCCCTTCCCGCGATTCCGGAGCCACTGGCGCCGCTCCTCTACACCGTTCCGGCTCAGCTCTTCGCCTATCACCTCGCCATGGCGAAGTTTGCCGCGGCGGAACGCGCGCTATCCTGATCATGGCGCCCCGGCTCCTCTGCCTCGGCAATCTGACGATCGATACCGTCGTTCTGCCCAATGGCGAGGAGCACTTCGACTGCATCGGCGGCGACGCCCTCTATTCCGTGCTCGCGGCGCGGCTCTTCGAGGATGGAGCGCGGATGCTGGCGCCGATCGGCGACGACCTGCCCGCGTCGACACTGGCCTTCATCGAGGCGGGAGGCCTCGCAGAGGCGCTTCCGAGGCGCGCTCGCCCCACGCTTCGGACCAGCGTCGTCTATAGCGGCCCCGATGATCGTCGCTGGACCTTCGCCTATGACGAGGCCGATTTCTTCGACCTCTCACCCCGGCCTGAGGACATCCCCGCTGAGGCGCTTGGCGGCGACGCTGCGCTCCTCCTCGCCATGAGCCTCAAAGCCCAGGAAGACCTGGTGCCGTTCCTGCGGCGTGGCGGGACGCGGACGATCGCCCTCGATCCGCAGCAGGACTATCTGCTTGGCAACGAAGTGCGGCTGATGACCCTCATCGGACAGCTCGACATCTTCATGCCGAGCGCCATCGAGGCGAAGCGCCTGCTGGGTACCGAGGACTGGGCCAGCGCCGCCCGTCAGTTTGCGGCGCTTGGTCCGTCGATGGTGGTGATCAAGCTCGGCGGCGAGGGGTGCCTGATCCATCACGCACCGTCCGGTCGCGACATCAGGATTCCAGCGGCTGCGCCGGATGTGGTGGACACCACCGGCGCCGGCGACAGCTTCTGCGGCGGCTTCATGGCTCGGCTCGTTCAGGCGCCCGACGATCTGGAAGGCGCGGGATGGGCCGGATCGCTCGCCGCCGCAGCCGCACTGTCAGACTTCGGCGCGCGCGGGATCATGCGCGCCGAGGCCGGGTCTGTTCGCGCCGCATGGCGCGACAAGCGCACTCCATCCGGTTCCGCGCCCGCACACCTTGCTTGAAGAAATGCCTCTTTGATGGCACCGTCGCAAAATTAAACAGGTCAGACCTCTGAGGTCAGTTGACAGGGGTCTTGTCTGTTTGCATTCTGAATTCAATTCAAGGGTGACCGCTTTGGACGATCTTCAAATCAGTCAGTTGTCGAGCAGGATCTGGAAGGCGGGGCTCCCGCGCGAGGATCTCGTCGCACGGGTCTCGGCGGCGATCCGCGAGCAGATCCAGGCCGGTGAACTTCAGCGCGGCACCCGGCTGTTGGGCGAGACGGAGCTTGCACGGCAGCTTGGCATCAGCCGGCCGACCTTGCGCGAGGCAACGCGGATGCTGGCTCAAGAGGGGCTGATCGAGATCAAGCATGGCGTCGGCACATTCGTCGCCGAGCACCTGCCGCATGTGCGCGGTTCGCTCGACGTGATGCGCTCGATGTCGGCCCTGATCAGGGCGGTTGGCGGCGAGCCGCGCGTGCGCGAGCTGAAGATCGAGGTGGCCGCGGCAAGCGACGCCATCGCCGAGGTGCTTGGACTTTCGCCGCGCGCGCCGATTGCGGAGATTTCGCGCGTTCGTCTGATCGACGATAGGCCTCTCGCGCTCGGCTATGAATATATCCCGCTCTTCGATGCCGAGCGCGAATACGCGCTGGTCGAGGCCTTCGATGGCGGCTCGATCTATGAATTCATGGCCAAGGGACTCCGCCGGCAACTCGTGCGGAGCGAGATGGCGGTTACCGCGGTCGCGGCCGGCAAGGCGCAGGCCGAGCGGCTGGAATTGAAGCCGCGGGCGCCGCTGCTCCTGATGCGCGAAGTGCATTACGACGAGAGCGGCCAGCGGGTGCTCTATTCCGTCAACTACCACAATTCGGAAGTCGTCGACTTCAGCCTCATGCGCACATGGGTGTCGTCGTGAGCAGCGGCTACAGCGCTTTCGGCAACCTTTCGATCGACGATCTCGTCTTCGCGGACGGCACCACGAAGTGGCGCGTGCCCGGCGGCAACGCGATGTATGCAGCGCTCGGAATGGCGGTCTGGCAGGCCGAGGCTCATGTCATAGCCCCTTTCGGATCCGACTATCCGATGGAGGGGCTCGACGTGAAGGTCGATGTCTCCCATTCCCCGCGCCTGCCGAACAGTCTGCGCAACTGGGGCCTCTATGAAGACGACGGTTCGCGTCACTTCATCTTCCGTTTCGCGACCCGCAACTGGGAAGCCTTCAGTCCGCGCGCATCCGCCGTCGTGCCCGGCTTGCAGGTGGCGGCGCATCTCGCGCCGATGCCATGGCCCGTCCAGGCCGAACTCCTGGCGACGCTTCGGGACTGCGGGACGCAGCTGATCTCGATCGACTTCGATGATCGCGATCTTGCCAATACCGGCCTTCCGCGGGTGACCGAGCTCTTGCGCGTGGTCGATCTGTTCCTGCCGAGCCGGCAGGACGCGGCGGCCATGTTTCCGGGCGCATCGCCTGTCGAGGCATTGCGCCGGCTGCGTGAACTCGGCCCCGACGTTCCCTTGATCGGCGTCAAATGCGGTGCCGACGGCAGCATAGCGCATGCGGTCGGCACCGCTGATCTGATCCGCGTGCCGGCGGTTCCGGTGGAGGTCCACGACGCAACGGGGGCCGGCGACACTTTCTGCGGCGGAGCGCTTGTCGGTTTCAGCATCGGTGGCGAAGCCGTCGACGCGCTGCTGCACGGCGCCGTCTCGGCCTCCTTCTGCGTCGAGACATTGGGGCCGGCAGGCCTCGCCGGCGCCACCCCCGAGATTGCCGAGGAACGGCTCGAAGCGCTGAGGCAGCGCGTCGAACTACAGCCGATCTGAGCGAGGACGCTGGCTCCGGCCGGCAAGGAAGCCGGCCTGGGCCGGAAACAAACGACCGACAAGGAGCACGCGGTGCAAAACGAAAAGACGATCATGTTGCAGGAAATTGCGATGCAGCCCGCATTCGTCCGCGACAATATCGACGAGATGCTGACCTTCATGCGCGGCGTCGTGGCCGATCGCGAGCCGGGCACCCTGCTGCATGGCTTCATGATCGGTTGCGGTGACAGCTATTGCGCGGCGCTCGCCGCTCGCATGCACATGATGAAGATGACCGGACGGTTCATCGAACCGGTCGAAGCGCTCGAGTTCTCGCGCTACCTGGTCAATGACCTGCCGCCGTCGAGCTTCGTGTTCGGCATCTCCAATTCGGGCACGGTCTCGCGCACGATCGAGGGTGTCCGGAGTGCGCGTGAGAAGGGGGCCTGGACCTTCGGCGTCACCGTCAGCGCCGACAATACGCTCGCGAAGACGGCCGAGACGCTGATCAAGGTCAACGCCACGCCGAACATCAAGGAACAGCCGGATGGGACGCGCGTCGTCACGCCGGGAACGATCACCTATACGGCGAGCATGCTCGGCCTCTTCATTGCGGCCATCGCCGTCGGGGAGCGGATCGGCAATCTCGACGCTGCGGCCGTCGACAAGCACATCGCCGAGCTGCACGCCCTCGCAGAGGCGATGGCAGTGGCCGACAGCCATGTGAAGACGCTCGCCGAGTCGATTGCCGCGAGCTTCACCCCCGACCGCAAGACGGTCATTCTCGGCGGCGGCCCGAATTACGCCACCGCCTATTTCGGCATGGCCAAGTGGTTCGAGGGACTGACCCGCCCGTGCCACCCGTCCGAACTCGAGGAGTGGGCGCACGAGCAGTATTTCTTCACGGACGAGCAGACCGACACGATCATCATCCTGCCACCGGGCGCCGGCCACAGCCGCGGCCTCGAGCAGGCGCAGGCCGCGCGTGACATGGGCTCCCGCGTCATCATCATCGGCGAAGTCGGTGATGGCGAGGCTGAGGCGGCTTCGGACATCTATTTCGCGATGCCGAAGGTCCCTGAGACCCTGTCGCCGTTCCTCTACAAGCTGCCGTTCGAATACCTTTCCTGCTTCATCGCCGACAAGCAGAACATTGCCTTCCTCGGCTTCGACAACCGGAAGCGCCAGGAAGTCAATTTCCGCCAGATCTTCAATTCGGCGCAGAAGAACGCAGCGGGGGCGGCTGCCTGATGAGCGAGCTGCTCTCCCTCATCCGGGCGGGCGCCAAGCCCGTCATCGGCATGGTGCAGCTTGGCGCTCTGCCCGGCAGCAGCCGCTATCGGGGTGCCGGCATCGCCGACATCCTGGCGCCGGCTGTCGCCGAGGCAGAGGTCCTCGCCTCGAACGGCATCGACGTTCTGATGGTCCAGAATCTCGGTGACGTTCCGACCGACCTTCATGCCACCAAGGCGCAGGTTGCGTGGATGACCCGCGTGACGGCGGAGATCCGCCAGCGCTTCGGCAAGCCGGTCGGGCTCAACCTGCTGGAAAACGATGCCGAGGCCATGTTCGCCGTAGCCTCGGCCGCCGATGCCGATTTCGTCCGCATCAAGATCTTCGTCGGTGCCATGCTGACGCCGTTCGGCGTGGAGAGCGCCCAGGCGCATACGGCGATCCGCGTGCGGACCAGCTGGAATGCCGAGAAGGTCGCGATCTTTGCCGACGTGCATGATCGCACCGGTCGGTCGCTCGTCCCCGGCAATTTCGAGGACGACCTCGACTATGCGGTGCGCCTCGGCACCGCCGATGGGCTCGTCCTGACGGGCAAGACCAGCGCCCAGACCTATGAGTTCATTGCCACTGCGCGGCGGGTTGTCGGTTCCGTGCCGATCCTTGTCGGCGGTGGCGTGACCGAGACGAATCTTGCGGAGGTCAATGCCGTCGCTGACGGCACGATCGTCAGTTCCTCGCTGAAGGGCGGCGGGACGGCGTTCGGTTCCTTCGATCCAGAACGCGTTCGATCCTTCATGGCGGTCGCCAGAGGAGAGACGTCGACCCGCTGACGATACGACAAGAGAGCGAAGCTCCGCGTCACGCAGACCAAGTTCTTTCAGAGGAGCAGGGAAAATGAAGAGACTTCTTTCGAAATTAGGCTTTGCGGCCGCCCTCATCGCGAGCCTCGCGATACCGGGGGCGGCCGAGGCGGCCAAGCTGCGCGTGGCGATGATCACGTCGGAGTCCGGCCTCGGCGATCGTTCGTTCAACGATATGATGAACGAGGGGATGAAGAAGGCCGAGAAGGACTTCGGCATCGAATATGTGGTGATCCAGCCGCGTTCGATCTCGGAATTCCAGTCGACCCTGGCGCGCGCCGCAGGGCAGGGCTTCGACTTCATCGTCGGCTCGTCCTTCGACATGATCAAGCCGATGCAGGCCGTGGCGGCCGCGTTCCCGGACCAGAAGTTCGGCCTCGTCGATGTCGGCCCCGATCCGGTCGCGCCGAACGTCGTGTCGAGCGTCACCAAGGACTGGGAGGGCTCGTTCCTGGTCGGCGTCATCGCCGCCAAGACGACGAAGACCGGCACGATCGGCTTCGTCGGCGGCAAGGACATTCCGATCATCCACCGCTTCTTCGTCGGTTATTACTACGGGGCCAAGATGGCGGACCCCAAGGTGAATGTGCTCGAAAGCTATTCGGGCACCTTCACCGACCCGGCGGCCGGCAAGGAATACACGCTCTCGCTCGTCAACCAGAAGTCGGACATCAACTTCGCGGTTGCGGGCGCGACGAGTGCTGGCGTGATCGATGCGGCCAAGGAAACCAAGACCTTCGCGATCGGCGTCGACTCCAACCAGAACTACCTCGCCCCCGGTTCGGTGCTGACCTCGATGGTCAAGCGCGTCGATACCCAGGCCTATGACATGATCAAGTCGGTCTCCGACGGCAGCTTCAAGGGCGGCACCGTCCTCTATTACGGCTTGAAGGAAGGCGGCGTCGACGCCGCGATGGACCAGTACAACAAGGGTCTCATCGCCGATGACGTCCTGAAGCAGGTCGACGCGCTCAAGCAGAAGGTCATCTCCGGCGAGATCGTCGTGCCGAACTACTTCGACCTCAAGGCAGGCCAGAAGGAAATGGGCACCCCGCCGCTGGCCTCTCCGCCTTCGGTGATCAACAAGGCAGGCTGACCGCTGCAGCGCGAGGCGCGAAAGCGCCTCGCGTCGCTTCCGATCTCTAGCCCGGGTGGTCCGATGGACGGTTCTCATCTTGTCGCTATGCGCGGCATCGTGAAGTATTTCGGGGATTTCGTGGCGATCCACGATGCCTCTGTCGAGATCCGGCCAGGCGAGATCCACGCGCTGGTCGGGGAGAACGGCGCCGGCAAGTCGACGCTCATGAACCTGCTCTACGGCTTGTTGCCGCGGACAGGCGGCGAGATCCTGCTGCGCGGCCGACCCGTTCATTTCAGCAGTCCCGCCGAGGCGATCGCATCCGGCATCGGCATGGTGCACCAGCACTTCAAGCTGGCACCGTCCTTCACGGTCGCCGAGAACATCATCGTGGGCAGCGAACCGGTGAAATCGTTCGCCCGTCTCGATCGCAAGGCGGCTGAAGAGCAGACGGCGGCGCTCAGCAAGCGCTTCGGCCTCGATCTCGATCCGCGCGCTGTGGTGAGCACTCTCCCCGTCGGCCTGCGCCAGAGGGTCGAGATCCTGAAGGCGCTTTATCGGGACGCCGAGGTGCTCATCCTCGACGAGCCGACGGCGGTCCTGACGCCGCAGGAGACCCACGAACTGTTCCGGACGATGCGCGTGCTCGCCGACAGCGGCCGCTCCGTCATCTTCATCACCCATAAGCTGCGCGAGGTGCTCGCCGCCTCCGACCGCATCTCTGTGATGCGCCAGGGTCGCATCGTCACCACGCGCGACAATGACGGTGTCACCGCCGAGCAGATCGCCAGCCTCATGGTCGGGCGCAGCGTGCTGCTGCGCGTCAACAAGGTGGAGTCCAAGCCGGATCCCGAGCCGGCGCTGGTCATCCGGAACCTGACCGTGCGCAGCGATCGCGGCGCCACGGCCGTTGACGGTCTCTCGCTTCAGGTTCGGCCCCGCGAGATCGTCGGGCTCGCCGGCGTGCAGGGAAACGGCCAGGACGAACTCGTCGAAAGCATCGCCGGCCTTCGTCGGCCCATTTCGGGCCACATCGCCATCTGTGGCGTGGAACCTGCAACGGCTGATCCACGCGCCTCTCGCCAGGCGGGGCTCGCTTATATTCCGGCCGATCGCGGCCGGGTCGGACTGTCGCTGCAAAGCACGATCTGGGAAAACATGACGCTCGGCCATCAGAGCGAATTCCGGAGAGGACCGCTCCTACGGGCCGCCGCTGCCCGCCTCAGGACGCGCGAACTCATCCGCAGCTTCGACGTCCGCGGCGCGCGCGAGGACACGCCGGCAGGCGCGCTTTCGGGCGGCAATCAGCAGAAGGTGCAGCTCGCGCGTGAACTGACGCGGTCTGCGCCTCTGATCATAGCGGAACAGCCGTCACAAGGCGTCGACATCGGCGCCATCGAATCCATCCATCGGATGCTCGTCACGATGCGCGACAACGGACGTGCCGTGTTCGTGGTCTCCGCTGATCTCGACGAGATTTTCTCGCTCTGCGACCGCATCCTCGTCATCTATCGCGGCCGGATCGTGGGCGATTTCGATAGCCGCACCGTCGATGTGGAGGAGGTCGGCCGACTGATGGGCGGGATCACGGACGGTCACGACGGCCATCACGCGGATGGAGGAACAGGCCTGCCGAAGGTGGCGGCCGAGATGAGGGTTGGACAGTGACGGACGTTCCACTGCATCGTACCGCGAGCTTCTCCCCGATGCGGTTTCTGCGCCCGCTCGTCGGCCCCGTGAGCGCAGTGGTGGTCGCCTTCCTGATCGGCGGCCTCCTTGTGGCGCTGCTAGGCCAGAATCCCCTCACCGTCTATGGGCTCCTGCTTAGCGGAAGCCTTGTCGGCTGGGCCAATCTGTCGGTCACGCTGCAACTCACGACGCCGCTGATCTTCACCGGGCTCGCCGTAGCGATGGCGTTCCGGGCCGGCATCTGGAATGTCGGTGTCGAGGGCCAGATGTTGATGGGCGCACTCGCAGCCGGCATCGCCGGTTATGCCCTGCCGGTGCCGGCGCCATTCCACGTTCCGCTCTGCATTCTCGCCGCGGCGATCGGTGGTGCCCTCTGGGCGGCCATCCCGGCGCTGCTCCGCGTCTATCTGAACGTCAACGAGCTCGTCATCTGCCTGATGCTCAATCCGACGGCGCTGCTCGTGACCGGTTATGTCGCGACGCATCCCCTGAAGGCGCCGGGGCCGACCAACAAGCTCCCCGACATCCTCGACAGCGCCCGCTTCACGAACTACTCGATCTTCTCCCAGCTCAATACCGGCATCTTCCTCGCCCTGGCTATCTGCGTGGCCTTCGCGATCTTCAACCGGTCGACCGTGCGCGGCTTCGAGTGGAAGCTGATCGGCCTCAACCCGCGCTTCGCGCATTACGGCGGTATCCGGGTGCGGCGCGATGTGCTGACGATCATGATGGCGAGCGGCGCCGTCGGAGGCCTTGCGGGCGCGGAACAGGTGCTCGGAGTCTACGGCGCCTTCTACGACAATTTCTCGCCCGGCTACGGCTTCGACGGCATCGCGGTGGCGATGCTCGCCGGAAATCATCCGCTCGGCGTGATCGTGGCCGCCTTCCTGTTCGGGGCGCTCAACAGCGGCAGCTCGGTCCTGCAGATGGAGCTCGGCATCAGCAAATATCTGGTGCAGGTCCTGCAGTTCATCGTTGTCCTGATCCTCGCGGCGAAATTCTCCTTCGCCTTCCTGAAGCGCCGCTCGCCCGACGACCGCGTTCCGCCGGCAAGTCCAGTGCCCCAATCCGGCCAGTCCCACGTCACCGAAACCTGAGAGGAGGCTCGCATGCTGTCCGACATCGCCTATTCGGCCATCCGCATCTCGACGCCGCTGATCTTCGCGGCGCTCGGCGGCCTCTATACCTTCCAGGCGGGGATGCTCAACATCGCCCTCGACGGCTTCATGATCATCGCCGCCTTCGCCGCGATCGCGACGGCGTTCGCGACCGGCAGCCTCACGGCCGGCGTGATCGCGGGCGTCCTCGCGTCCATGTTGCTCGCGGCATTCCTTGCGCTGTTCAACCTCCGTTTCCGCGCGCATATCTTCATCGCCGGTATCGCGGTCACCTTCCTCGCCTATGGATTGACGGCGCTTCTCCTCAAGAGCGTGCTGGGGCAGGACGGCGTCTTTGCTTCCGACCAGATCCCGACCTTTCCGGCGATCCAGATTCCCTTCGTGCGCGACATTCCCATCGTTGGTCCGCTCGTCAGCGGACACACGCTCCTGGTCTATGTCGCCTATCTCTCGATCCCGGTCGTCGCATGGACGCTTTATCGGACGCGTTGGGGCCTGCGTGTCCGGATCGTCGGCGAGGCCGAGGATGCGGCGCTCGCGGCGGGCATCCGCGTCGACTGGATCAAGTTCCAGACGATGCTCATCAGCGGCCTCTTCTGCGGGTTCGCCGGTGCCTATCTCTCGCTCGGCTATGTCTCGCTGTTCGCCAAGCAGATGACCAACGAGCGCGGCCTGATCGCGCTCGCCGCGATTTTCTTCGCCAAGGGACGGCCGGTACGAACGGCCGCGGTCGCCCTGCTGTTCGGTCTTGCCACGGCGCTCTCGGTGCGCCTGCCGCAGGTGACGGGCGCGGCGCCGCAGCTCCTCCAGTTGATCCCCTATCTCGTGACGATCCTCGCCATGGTGATCGTCGGGATCCGCACCACCCGCGACAACGCCCATAATGGCGGCTGGCGCTTCGACCAATAGCGCCGGCGCATCCACGCGGCTGATCGAGGACAGAATGGCAATTTCACTCGAACGAGACTTTGTCGGTTATGGCGCGAACCCGCCCGATCCGCGCTGGCCCGGCCGGGCGCGGCTCGCGATCAATTTCGTGCTCAACTACGAGGAAGGCTCGGAATACAGCATCGGCGATCGCGACGGGATGACAGATAGTGGCCTCGTCGAATTGCCATCGCCGGTTCCACGCGGAGAGCGCGATCTTGCCGCCGAATCGATGTTCGAATATGGCAGCCGCGTCGGCTTCTGGCGGCTGATGCGCATCTTCGCCGAGCGCGAGATGCCGATGACGGTCTATGCCTGTGCGCTGGCGCTCGAGCGCAACCTCGATGCGGCCGCGGCCATTCGCGCTGCGGGACACGACATCTGCTGCCATGGCTGGCGCTGGATCGAGCATTTCCGCCTCGACGAGGCCGAGGAACGCCGACACATCCGCCTCGCCATCGAGAGCCTCGAACGCACCATGGGCGAGCGCCCGTTCGGCTGGTATTGCCGCTATGGCGCCAGCGTGAACACGCGCAGGTTGCTGATGGAGGAAGGCGGCTTCCTCTATGACAGCGACAGCTACAATGACGAGCTGCCCTATTATGTGCTCGCCGGGGGCCGGCCGCAGCTCGTCGTTCCCTACACCCTCACCAACAATGACGTGAAATGGGGGACCGCGAATTTCGGGACGGGCGCCGACTTCTTCACCTATCTGAAGGAGAGCTTCGACGTCCTCTATCAGGAGGGCGCCACGGCCCCGAAGATGATGAATATCGGCATGCATATGCGCCTGCTCGGCCATCCCGGCCGCGCGTCCGGGCTGATGCGGTTCCTCGACTACATCGCCGAGAAAGACGATGTCTGGGTGTGCCGGCGCATCGAGATCGCCCGGCACTGGCTTCAGACCCACCCCTATCGGGAATCGTGACATGCCGCGGATCACACTTCAGCCCATCAGCGCCGAGGCCTTTGCTCCGTTCGGCCAGTTGCTCCCGGCCGCCGCCATCGGCGCGCCGCGGCCGACCTTGATCGAGGAACTGATCAATTCGAGGCCAAACGCCAGAGCTCGCCTCAACCGGTCGGCTTTTGCGCCGACACCGCTGCCTCTCACGGCCCTTCGCGTCGAGCGGCATCTCTATTCGGCGCAGGCCTTCATCCCCTGCGGTGCCTTGCGGTATTTGGTGCTCGTGGTGCCGCCGCGCGCGTCCGATGGCATGCCGGATGCCGCCCGGGCGCTGGCCTTTGCCGTGCCTGGCACGATGGGCATCAATTACGCACCCGGCGTCTGGCATCACCCAATGACGGCGCTCGACGGCCCGGCAGAGTTCGTAACGCTCACATTCGTCGATGGCACCGACGGCGACGAGGAATTCGTGACGCTCGACGAGGCGGTCGTCATCGACGAATGAGCGGCACGAGGCGGCGGACCGCCGCCAGAAGATTGCAGCGGGCGAAGCCCGCGCGACCGGAGGAATGACGATGAATGTCGCAGGCCCCTTGCGGCTCGCACCCTTTGCGGGGCGGCCGCATCCCGATAATCCCGGTACTGCGTTCTCGCTCGATCCGGTCGAGGCCGTGCGCGTCAACCTGTCCGCCTCCGAGCGGCGGGTCGCCTCGCTTGGCGGGCGGCGGACGGTCAAGAAGGACTGGCAGGCCGCCTGGCTGGTGCGGGCGATCGAGTGCATCGACCTGACGACGCTCGCCGGCGACGACACTGAGGGCCGCGTGCAGCGGCTCGCCGCCAAGGCCATGCGGCCTTTGCGCCCGGATATCCAGGCGGCCCTCGGTCTGTCCGGACGCCGCGTCACGACGGGCGCGGTCTGCGTCTATCATCGTTTCGTTCGTGCCTCCGTTGAGGCCCTCGAAGGATCGGGCATTCCCGTCGCCGCGGTATCGACGGGGTTTCCGGCAGGTCTTTCGCCGCTTTCGACGCGCCTTGCCGAGATCGAGGCCTCGGTTGCCGACGGCGCCCGGGAGATCGACATCGTCATCACCCGCGAACATGTCCTGCGCGGCGATTGGCAGGCGCTCTATGACGAAATCCGCGCCTGCAAGGCTGCCTGCGGACCCGCTCACATGAAGACGATCCTCGGGACGGGCGATTTGCAGACGCTGCGCAATGTGGCGCGCGCTTCGTGGGTCGCCATGATGGCGGGCTCGGACTTCATCAAGACCTCGACGGGCAAGGAAGCGGTGAACGCGACGCTGCCGGTGACGCTCACCATGCTGCGGGCGATCCGCGACTATCGCGCGCTCACCGGCCATCTGGTCGGCTACAAGCCGGCCGGCGGCATCTCCACCGCCAAGGACGCGCTCACCTATCTCGCTCTCGTCAAGGAAGAGCTCGGCGGCGACTGGCTGCAGCCCAATCTCTTCCGCTTTGGCGCCTCATCGCTGCTGGCCGATATCGAGCGCCAGCTCGAGCACCATGTCACGGGCGGTTATGCGGCCTTCAGCCATCACGGCATGGCCTGAGGGGACGGAACGATGTCGATTGCAGAGATTCTCGAGACGATGGAATACGGTCCCGCCCCCGAAAGCGACAAGGAAGCCCGCGCCTGGATCCGATCGCTCGGTGGCGAGACGAAGCTGTTCATCGGCGGCAGCTTCAGGAAGGCGAAATCCGGCGAGAGCTTCCCGACAACGTCTCCCGCGACCGGCGAGGTGCTTGTTCGCGTCGCAGCGGCCGGCGGCAGCGACGTGGATGCCGCGGTGAAGGCCGCGGCGAAGGCTCAGCCGGCATGGGCGAAGCTCTCGGGCCACGCGCGCGCCCGCTATCTCTATGCGCTCGCCCGTCTCATCCAGCGGCACAGCCGTCTGTTCGCAGTCTTGGAGACGCTCGACAACGGCAAGCCGATCCGCGAGACCCGCGACATCGACATTCCCCTAGTTGCGCGCCATTTCTACCATCATGCGGGCTGGGCGCAGCTCATGGAGAGCGAGCTTGCGGATCGCACCGCCCTCGGCGTTTGCGGTCAGATCATCCCGTGGAATTTCCCGCTGCTGATGCTTGCCTGGAAGGTCGCACCGGCGATCGCACTCGGCAATACCGTTGTGCTGAAGCCGGCCGAATACACGTCGCTGACCGCACTGCTCTTCGCCGAGATGTGCCAGAAGGCCGGGCTTCCGCCGGGCGTGGTCAATATCGTGACGGGGGACGGGCGCACCGGCGAGGCGATCGTCGAACATCCCGGCATCGCGAAGATCGCCTTCACCGGCTCCACCGAGGTTGGCCGACTGATCCGAGCGGCAACTGCCGGATCCGGCAAGAGCCTCACGCTCGAACTCGGCGGCAAATCTCCCTTCATCGTCTTTGACGATGCTGATTGCGACGCTGCCGTCGAGGGTGTCGTCGACGCCATCTGGTTCAACCAGGGCCAGGTCTGCTGCGCCGGATCGCGCCTCCTCGTGCAGGAAAGCGTCCATGATCGCTTTGTCGGCAAGCTCAAGGCCCGCATGGAGACGCTGAGGGTCGGCGATCCCCTCGACAAGGCGATCGACATCGGTGCGATCGTGCACCCTGTCCAGCTTGAACGTATCAAGCAACTGGTCGCGACCGGCGTCGAAGAGGGCGCCGAATTGCATCAGCCCGGCAATTTGTTGCCGGAAGGGGGCTGCTTCTATCCGCCGACGCTGCTGCTCGGCGTGCAGCCGTCCGCCACGGTGTCGAGGGTCGAGATCTTCGGGCCGGTCGCCACCGTGATGACCTTCCGCACCCCGGCCGAGGCCGTCGAACTCGCCAACAACACCGAATTCGGCCTCGCTGCCTCGGTGTGGAGCGAGACCTTGTCGCTCGCCACCGACATTGCGGCCAAGCTCCGCTGCGGCGTTGTCTGGGTCAACGGCACCAACATGTTCGACGCTGCTGTCGGTTTCGGCGGCTACAAGGAATCCGGCTTTGGCCGCGAGGGCGGCCGCGAAGGCCTTTCGGCCTATACGCGTCCGAAATGGCAGACCAGGGCGCGCGCGGAAGCGCTGGCACCGGTTCTTCCACCCGTGTCCGACTTCCCGGCTGGGGGAGGGCTGGACCGGACTGCCAAGCTTTATGTCGGCGGCAAGCAGACGCGGCCCGACGGTGGCTATTCACGCCCGGTGGTCTCGCCCGCCGGTGCGTTTCTGGGCGAGGTCGGCGAAGGCAACCGAAAGGACATCCGCAACGCGGTCGAGGCCGCGCGCAAGGCAAGCGGCTGGGCTTCGGCTTCGGAACATGCCCGGGCGCAGATCCTCTATTTTATCGCCGAGAATCTCGAGGCCAGGGCAGGGGAGTTTGCCGATCGCCTCGCGGCGATGACCGGGCGTCGTCGGCAGGAGGGTCTGCGGGAGGTTGCGGCGAGCGTGTCGCGGCTGTTCGCCTATGGCGCCTGGGCCGACAAGTTCGATGGCGCCGTTCATCGTCCGCCGATGCGCGGGGTGGCGCTCGCCATGAACGAGCCGGTCGGCATCCTCGGCATCGCACCGCCCGAGGAACGGGGCCTGCTCGGGCTCATTTCGACATTGGCGCCCGCCATCGCGATGGGCAACCGCGTCGTCATCCTGCCATCGGCGTCCGAAGTGCTCGCCGCGACCGATTTCTACCAGGTTCTGGATACGTCGGACGTCCCGGCCGGTGTCGTCAACATCGTGACGGGCATGCGTGCCCCGCTCGCGCGGGAACTCGCGGCGCATGCCGAGGTGGATGGCCTCTGGTGGTTCGGCGACGCAGCGACCGCGCGCACCATTGAGGCGGCCTCCGCATCGAACCTGAAGCAGGTGTGGGCTGAGACGCTGCAACGCGACTGGTATTCGTCTCTAGAGGGCGAAGGCCGGGAATTCCTCACGCGAGCAACCCAGGTGAAGAACATCTGGCTGCCCTATGGCGAGTGACGGGCGCGGACAAACCGCCGAAGCGAATGGCGCGCGATCATCGACGCAAACCTCGTCGACATAGGCATCCGGTTACCGTTATGTTGTATGATGCAACTATCCGGTGGTTCTGCTGATGCCATTGTCGCAAACGGTTGACTCGATCCGGGTTTCTTCCCGTCAGCTTGTGCGCGCGTTGGGGTTCACCGGAAATGCGTTCGCGGGTACCGACCTGTCGCCTTCGGCGGTCCATGCGCTTATCGAGATTGAGCGGGGCGGAGTGACGGCGCGCGATCTCGGCGCGTTGCTGCATCTCGAAAAGTCGAGCGTGAGCCGGATGCTTCGAAAGCTCATAGCATCCGGGGATGTGGTGGAAGAAACGGGCGAGGACGACGGCCGCGTGAAGCTGTTGTCTCTGACACCCGCCGGCAAAGACCGGGTGGCCAGGGTTCATGGTTTCGCACGCGCGCAGGTCATGGGAGCGCTCGCGAAGCTGACCGCTGATCAAGGTCAGACGGTATTGGACGGGCTGCGTCTCTACGCCAAGGCTTTGGCGGGGCCGCCGACGGCTTTGGCGGTCGAGCTCAGGGCAGGATACCGGCCTGGTCTCATCGCACGCATCACCGAAATGCATTCGGTTTATTACGCGCGAACATCTGGCTTCGGGCTGGCATTCGAGTCGGTGGTCGCCAGCGGACTGGCCGAGTTTGCAGGTCGACTGGGCAAACCCCAGAACGAGATCTGGGCGGCAATGAGCGGCGGCGATATCGCCGGATCCATCGCAATCGACGGAGAAGATCTCGGCTCAAGCATCGCACATCTTCGGTGGTTCATCGTCGATGATGCAATGCGCGGCAGCGGGGCCGGCAAGAAGCTGCTGGATGCAGCATTGGCCTTCGTCGATCATCAGGGCTTCGCGGAGACGCATCTGTGGACGTTCTCCGGGCTGCATGCGGCACGGCATCTTTATGAAACGCGAGGTTTCAAACTGGCCGAAGAACGCCCCGGCTCGCAATGGGGCAGTGAAGTCCTCGAACAACGATTTGCAAGAGCCTTGCCCTAGCGGCGGGAGCCGAGACCGGCGTTCCTGCTAGGCCGGTGAGGGACTGCAGACGGTCGAATTTCACTACAATGAAATTGCGCGGCGGCGCGACAATTGCTTACACGGACGTGAGAGCATCGGATAAAGCAATGGACCGAAAGGGCGCCATCGTAACCGGCGCGCGTTTCGGGATGGCAGAACTTCTGACAATATGGCCAGACAAGATGTTGGCCGACTTTGCGGCAAGAACGGTCACAATAACGCGTCTTCAGGATAGGCCATATTCAGATTATTTAGCATGCTTTGTGTGTGCGAACGTTAGTAGTGAAAGTGTAGTTCATTCATGAATGATGATGGGGCATAAACAACGGGTGAAGGCCAGCTTAATTGGTTCTGGCGTAATAACCATCTTGCTCGGCTTGGCCTGGAGCGCAGCCTTCATTCAGTTTGATCGACTCATCTTGACGGCACTGCATGGCGTCTTGATTGCTTTTGGAATTACTTTGGTCTGGCTTGCCTATCAGGAACGACTGACGGCGGCGACATTGCTCGCCGGGCATTTTTTGCCCGTGTTCATCGCCGTTTCCTGTCTCTTCGACAATGTGCCGGATGGCGTACACCGCGCCACGCAGATGCATTTTCTCCCGGTTGCCCTCGGCGGCTACTTCGTTTTTCGGCGAGGTGGCATTTACATGAAATATGTCATGCCGGCAGTTTGCCTGATTGGCTTTGCCGTGTTTCCAATACCTCGATCGGCTTTCACGACCCGGCATTGGTTATTCCTGCCGGCGCCGCAGAGATCGGCGTCTGGACCAATACGCTGACTGCGATGGCCGAATTGGTCTTCATCGTTGTCATCATGAACGCCGACCTTTCGGTGCGCCGCATGATGGATATCGAAATGCGCAAGGCCATTGCGCATGGAGATTTCCGGCTTCACTACCAGCCTCAGATCAACGAGATCGGAACGGTGGTTGGTGCTGAAGCTCTGATCCGCTGGCGGCACGCCAAGATGGGCGATGTTCCTCCCGTCAAATTCATCCCGCTTGCCGAGGAAACGGGTCTCATCGTCCCGATCGGCAACTGGGTTCTGCGGGCCGCTTGCGCCCAACTAGCGCAGTGGAATGCCCAGCCGGAAACGCAGCATCTCACCATGGCGGTCAATGTCAGCGCCTCAAAGTTCCGCCAGCCTGATTTCGTCCAGAGTGTCTCCGAAATCGTTCGCCTCAGCGGCGTCATGCCTTCGAAACTCAAACTGGAACTCACGGAAAGCATGTTCGTCGACAATGTCGAAGCGACGGTCGCCAAGATGAACGCATTGAAGGCGATGGGTATTGTCTGGTCGCTCGACGACTTTGGCACAGGCTATTCGTCCTTGAGCGTTCTTAGCAGCTTTCCGCACGGCCAGATCAAGATCGACCAGTCCTTCGTCCGCGGCCTCCTCACCAGCGCGTCGAACATGGTCGTCACCGAAGCCATCATCAAACTCGCCGGCAAGCTGAACCTGCAGGTGATCGCCGAAGGCGTTGAAACGGCCGAGCAGCTCGATCGCCTCCGCGAGGCCGGCTGCCTGAACTATCAGGGCTATCTCTTCAGCCCGCCGCTCGACATTGACGCATTCGGCAAGTTCCTGTCGCAGGAGCCTTCCAGTATCGAGCCTGTTTCTCGGCACCTGCCGGAGTCGCCGGCCCCGGATCTCGTCCGTGCTGCGACGGCACGCCCTTCGCCGTTGTGAAGCCGCCCGTCGAGTGAGGGCCTCCTCACGAGCCGCCGACCTTGCGTCGCGCTCCTCTATGACGCGCTGAAACGACACGATGAGAACCGCGCTGATGATTGCGCTCGTCGGCTCGGCGACCGATCCGGTGGCCGGCACGATCCGAGACTCCGCGCCGCTCGCTTCGGCGGTGAGTCCAGCGCCGGTGGGACAATCGTCATGTCGGGAGTGGCGGCTGTGACCACCGTGCCGTTGACGATGACGAGATCGAAGATGTCGCTCATGACGAGGCCTTGGCGCTCACGACGAGGTCGGTCTCCGGATCGATCAAATGCGCCTTGTCCATATCGGGATAGAGCGGGAACTTCTGGCCTGGCAGAGCCTTGACGTCGGGATCGAACTGCGTACTGGCCTCGGTGCCGGCGATCTTGAAATAGACCAGCGTTTCCTGGCCCAGAGGTTCCAGAACTTCGATCTCGGCGGTGATGGCGCCGGTGGCTTTTCCGGCCACATGCAGATGTTCGGGGCGGATGCCGAAAATCATGCGGCGGCCGACATAGGGGGCGTAGATCGCGGCTCGCGAAGGAGGCACGGTCAGCTTGTCGCCATTGGTCAGGGCCAGCGTGGTGACGTCACGAGATTTGGCGACGTCCACCTCGAAGAAGTTCATGGCCGGCGAGCCGATGAAGCCGGCGACGAACTTGGTGGCCGGGTGGTGATAGAGCTCCTGCGGCGGACCGAACTGCTCGATACGGCCCTTGTTCATCACCACGACGATGTCGGCCAGGGTCATGGCCTCGATCTGGTCATGGGTGACGTAGATGGAGGTCGTCGGATTGGCCTGATGGATACGCTTGATCTCGGTGCGCATCTGAACGCGCAGCTTGGCATCGAGATTGGAGAGGGGTTCGTCAAACAGGAAGACGGACGGGTCACGCACCATGGCCCGACCCATGGCCACGCGCTGACGCTGGCCGCCGGACAGGGCGCGTGGCTTGCGATCGAGCAGGGCTTCGATCTGCAGCATCTTGGCGGCCTTTGCCACGCGGCTATCGATCTCGGCCTTGGGCAGCTTCCGCTGCTTGAGGCCGAAAGCGATGTTGCTGCGCACCGTCATGTGCGGATAGAGCGCATAGTTCTGGAACACCATGGCAATATCCCGCTCGCCCGGCGCCAAGTCGTTGACCACGCGGTCCCCGATGTGGAGGACGCCCCCGGTCATGTCCTCCAGGCCGGCTATCATACGCAGGGTCGTCGACTTGCCGCAGCCCGAGGGGCCCACGAGGACGACAAAGGCCTTGTCCGGGATCTCCAGATCGATGGCATGCACCGCGTGGAAACTTTCGTAGGCCTTGTCGAGCTTGGAGAGGGTTACTTTTGCCATGGTTGTTTCCTGCGGGCCTATCGGTCTCAGTCGCGCACAAGAAGCCGATCGGGCGTGAGCCAGAAGGGCGGCAGGCACAGCGGGGTGGAAGAGATCGGAAGGATGGATGGCTTGAGCTCGCAGCCTATGACCTCCGCCATGAACTTGCGACGGGCCTCGATGCGCAACCAGACCGCGGGATAAAGGCGGGCGAGGTCTGCGCGGAGGCCTTCGTCGGCGAAGGAAACGGCGTCCTCGTTGTTGAGCGCCCAGCCGGCCGGCATCGGGGTCGGAATGATATCGACCTGGAAGGGCATGCCGGAGCGGATTTTCTCGGTCGAGCCTGGACGGATCGGTGAATGCATCCACTCGTCATGGCCGACGAGATGCCCCGGATTGAGCGCAGGCTTGAGATTGCCCTTGGCCAACGTCTCGACGACCGTATCGTGGATCGCGCCGCCGGTGACGCCGATATCGACGGTGTCGTACCAGGACAGGAGGCCTGCGAAATAGGCCTTGGCAATGTCGAGGAAGGTGTCGTCGCCCGTGGACAGCAGGCCAGCGCGGGAGGAGAGGCCGCCCCAATAGCTGACGGCGGTAGTGACGCCGTCACCCTCCTTGAGGACGCGGCCGCGCGGGCTGCGCAGGCCGACGACATTGCCGCCCTTTTCAGCCGAGGCGAACATGACGTGAGCGCTGAGCTCTTCGCCGGCATAGCCCATGCGGGAGGCAGCGAGGAATTCGTCGTCGCCCACAGCGACATGCGAGACGATGCGCCAGACGGCGGCGGAAGCGCGGGCCGCGCCCCATTCGCCGGCGGCGATCTGATGCACGTCGACCACGGCGCGCAGGCCGTTCTCGGGATGCATCAGGACATGGGTAACGTCGGTCAAGGCTGCGCGATCGGACAGGATCTTGCGGAGCGTATCGACGACGAAGGCCGAAGCCTGGAAGGTTGGAAGGGCGCCGGTGAACTCTTCGGCGCCCAGATATTTCCAGCCGACGAGGCCAACGCTATTGCTCGGGCCGATACCGGCCTCGCGCAGCACGGCTTCGAGATTCGGCTTTTCGCCGCGCGGTTGGCCCATCAGGCTGAGCGTCTGGCAAAGCAGCACGTCGAGGCCGGGCAGGCGGGCCAGTGGCGCATAGTCCTTGCTTTCATTGCCCACGACCAGAATGCGGCGATCATTCGGACCGAGCAGGAGCAGCGCTTCCTCGAAGCGTGGCTCGAAGGCAGTAAGGAACGCGATATTGGCGAGATGTTCGCGGTCGGCATAGACCACGACCCAGTCGGCCCCCGCGCGCTGATAGGTGGCGCGAGCACGAGCCTCATAGATGCCGACCGGTATTTCGGGCGCCGCGACGGGCAGGCCAAAATCGGGAATGGTTACGGACTTGAGCGAGATCGCCATGTGTCGTCGTCCTCTACGAGACGGTGGTGAAAAGGTTGGGCCCGGGCGTCCAGGTCGCGTCTGGATCCACCGGATAGGCTGGGCGCGGAATGCGGCTCCAGCTGAGGCGGGTAACATCGAGGTTGGACGAACCATCGCTCCGCAACAGGATGTGCCGCGCCTGGACATCCTCCAGTTGTGGATGGAGATAGCCGAGCTTGACCACGTAGATGCGGTGATCGGTCGGGTGGATGCCGGCCATCGTGAAGTGCGCGGGCGTCGTGATGCCGATACCGGTATCGTGGAAGGTCGCGATGACGTGGCCCATGCGGACCCGAACCCAGGCGCCGCCCGACCGCAGATAGGGCTGGAAACCCTCGGGTTTCAGCTCGTCGGCAAAGCCCTCGACGATGGCCTCGACTTCGACGCTGGTCCGGGGGGCGGATTCGTGTTCCGCACCGAGGCGCAGGGTGATGGTCGCGCCGATGCCGGCCGCCATGCACTGCTTGACGATACCCGGGGCCGTGATGCCGGCAACCACCACGTCTTCGAGTTCGGGGCGCGCCAGCACCTCCTGCAGGACGGTGGTCAGATCGCCGGGAGCGCCGGCGGTCGTGTTGTCCCCCGAATCCGAGATGAAGAGCGGGCGCTCGGTGCTGGCGGCGGCTCGGGCCAGACCCTCGGCGACCTCGGCATGTTCCATGCGCAACTGGAAGTCCTTGCGGGCAGCCCAGATCTTGTTGGCGATTTCGGTGGCGACTTCCACCGCCTGTTCGAGCGACTGCCTGGATTGGGCAATTGCGGTCATGCCGATCCAGGGACGATCGTTCCAGGCGAAGCCGACCAGGACATTGGCTTCCACCATGCCGGGGCGGGCATCATAATCGGGCAGCATGCCGAAGAGCTCGCGCGCCGGAGAATGGGCTGTGACGGCCTGTTCGCCGGGCATGAGGACGGGCAGGCGGATCGCCGCGATGTGCTGGCGCTGGCCGGTGCGGATCACCTGAGCCTGCTCGGCCAGGCCCGCTTCCATAATTCTGTGCTCAACAATGTCGGCTGGCTCGCCTTCTACCTTCTGGTGCCAAGCACGCTCGGCCTGTGCCTGGCGCTGCTCGTCGATGGCAAGCTGAAGGGGGAGGGGCTGATCAAGGTCCTGATCTTCCTGCCCTATATCATCACGCCCGTGGCCGTCGCCGCGGTCTGGCGCTGGATGTATGTGCCGAGCGGCGGCCTGTTCAATGCTGTGCTTATGACCATTGGCCTCGGCGATTGGACCCGCAACTGGCTGGGCGATCCGTCCATCGTGAATTTCTCGGTGAAGCTGGCTGCCCTCTGGTGCGCTTCAGGTTTTTCCTTCCTCGTCTTCTTCTCGGGTCTGCGCAGCATTCCCTACGAGTATATCGAGGCTGCCCGCATCGACGGTGCATCGCCATGGACCATCTTCTGGCAGATCATCTTGCCGCAGCTCTGGCCGTCTACCGTGCTCGTGCTCGGCCTGTTCGGCATCGACGCGATGCGCATCTTCGATATCGTCTGGTCCACCACGATGGGAGGTCCGGCGCGCGCATCCGAAGTGCTCGCAACCCAGCTCTATGACGTGGGTTTCACCACGTTCCAGATGGGAATGGCCAGTGCCATCGGCGTCTCGCAGCTGATCCTCGCTGCCTGCCTGATCCTGCCTTACATCGTTTATATCACCGGCCGTGTCGAGGAGCATGCCGAATGAGCGTAGCCGTCCGTTCGCCCATTCGGCCGCTCCGCGTGCTCCGCTATGCGACGGTGATTGCCGTCTGCTTCGTGATGATGGTGCCGATCCTCGTCGCCATATCGAGTGCGTTCAAGTCTCCGCAGGAGATCAACGACGTCCTGGCGCTGCCGACGCGCCCGGCCTTCGACAATTTCGTCATCGGCTGGAACCAGATGAGCGGGGCTGTGCTGAACAGCCTGATGATCACCATTCCGTCGGTGATCCTGTCTGTCTTCATCGGCTGCCTGGCGGCCTATCCGCTGTCCATGATGCCGGTCAGGACCAGCCGCTGGATCTACTTCTTCCTACTCTCGGGCATGTTCGTTCCCTTCCAGATCGTGCAGATTCCGGTCTTCTACCTGGCGCGCTTCCTGGGGGTCTACAATACGATTCCGGGTCTGTGGCTGGTGCATGTCGCCTTTGGCGTGCCCGTCTGCACCTTCTTCATGCGCAATTTCTTCGCGACCATTCCACGCTCGATGCACGAGGCGGCCCAGATCGACGGCTGTTCGACGGCAGGCTACTTCTTCAAGATCCTGCTGCCGGCCCCTTTTTCCGGCATTGCCGCCCTCGCCATCGTGCAGAGCCGCTCGGTGTGGAACGACCTGCTGTTCGCGATGACGCTGACCAATAGCGATCGGACCATGCCGGTCACGGCCAAGCTCAACGGCTTCGTCGGTGCCGTTCAGGTGCAATATGGTCCACTCATGGCCTCCGCTATCATCTCGGTCATTCCGATGCTGTTCGCCTTCCTGCTCTTCCAGAAGGCGTTCGTTCGCGGGCTGCTGGGCGGCAGCTCCAAATAGCATTCTCGGGCGGCGCCGATCATTTTCGGCGCCGCCAGCGTCTTTGATCGCCGCCGGTTTGCCGCGATCGCGGTTGTGCTCAATGGCTTGAGGCCTCCGTCGTGTCGGGGCACAGATGTCCGGAACCCCGTTACCCGGGGCCTGGCACAAGCAAGATCCCAAAGAAGGAGAATTCAACAGTGCCTATTCAGATCGGCCTGCAGCTCTATTCGGTTCGCAATGCCCTGACCGCGGATCCCTGGGGTACGCTGGAGGAGATCGCCAAGATCGGATTCACCCGCCTCGAGGCGGCCAATCACAAGGCTCGGACCGATCCCGGCGTGGGCTTTGGCGTCGAGGCCGCGGAACTGCGGCGCCGGCTGGATGATCTCGGTCTCACTATGATCGGTTGCCATATCAACCCGCTGGACCTTGCCATACTGCCGCGGGCGCTCGACTATCAAGCCGAGCTCGGCAATGACCAGTTTGGCTGCGATATCGAGTTTTTCCCGCCCGGCAACCTGGATTTCGTCCTCCGCCGCTGCGACACGTTCAACCAGGTGGGCCAGCTCGCGGGCGAGCGCGGCATGCGCTTCTATTATCACAACCACTTCCAGGAGTTTCAGCGCATCGACGGGGATTATGTCTACAGCCACATCATCAGGAATACCGATCCGGACCTCGTGTTCTTCGAGCTCGACACCTACTGGATGTATCGTGCGGGGCAAGATCCCGTCGATTGGATGAGCCAGCTTTCGGACAGGATCGTGCTGCTGCACCAGAAGGACTTTCCCGATGATGCCCCGCAGCCTCTGAACCTCTATGATGGCATCTTCTCGCCGACCGAGAAGATCGACATGCAGGCCTTCGATCAGCGCAAGAACCGGGCATGCTTCACCGAGATCGGGACGGGCATTCTGCCCATCCAGCAGATCATCGACGCCGCGGCCGGCTTGCCGAGCTTGCGCTATCTGGTGCTCGAGCAGGACCACACCCAACTGCCGGAGCTGGAATCGATCCGCGTCAGCCTGGAAGCCTTCACGTCCAATTTCAGCAATATCAGCCTGTAGCGCGCGGATGTCGCCGGTCTCGTAGCTGGTTGGGTGGCGGGCAGCGGCGCGCCGCGAGGCGGGCCCGCATGCGGCGAAGCCGTCAGGCGGGTTGCTGCATCGCCTGCCAGGCGCGGAACTCGGCCTCGGCCTCGGCCGACAAGGGGTAGTACTTGCGTAAGTCCCCGCCCTCGGAGAGTTTTGCGCGCGAGAAGTCTTCCCATTCGGCGTGCTTGCTGGCGCGTTCGAGCAGGGCCTCGGCCATGCCGATTGGTACCACGACCGCGCCGTCATCATCAGCGACGATGATGTCGCCGGGCATGACCAGCACGCCGCCGCAGGCGACCGGCACGTTGACCGCGAAGGGGACGATGCCGGTCTGGATGTGGAAATTGGGCGTCGTACCACGCACCCAATAGCCGAGGTCGAGCTCCATCGCCTTGCGGCTATCGCGAATGCAGCCGTCGATGACAACGCCCGCGCCGCCGCGCCCGGCGAGATAGGTCAGCATCATCTCGCCGAAAATGCCGCTTGCCATGTCGGCCCGCGCATCGACCACGACCACGTCGCCCCGCTCGACCTGGTAGAGCACGTGGCGATGCAGCTGCTTTTCCGGATCTTCATATTCGCTGGCATTGTGCAGGTCCTCGCGCTTCGGCATGAACTGCAGCGTCAGCGCCGGACCCGCGATGGAGCGTCCGCGCTGCTGTGCCACCGGACCGCGGATATGCGGGTCGCGGATGCCCATATGGCTGAGCTCGCCGGCGGCCGTGGCGCTGCCGACCTCGGCGAGAGCCATCGTGAGCGCGACCGGCGGACGGTTGATCGTGGGGAATTGCATGTCGGGGTCCTGAGAGTGGCGGCATTGCGCGGCCGCGGAAGTTGTCGGGCTGATGCAGGGAGCATGCAGCAGGCTCGCGAAAGGCGATGGAAAGCGGCGCTCACTGGCCCGCATACCATCCGAGTGACAGGATCTCGGCGCTGATCTCCTCCGCCGTGGCGATGACGTGGCGGCGGATGCTGTCCGCCTCCGCCGCCGTCTTGCCGGCGAGATAGGCCGAACTCACCGCGGCGACGACATGCTGGCGGCTGTCGAAGATCGGGGCGCCGTAGGAATGCACATTGATGCTGAATTCGCCGCCGTCATACGACCAACCCTGCCGGCGCACGGTTTCCAGTTCCTCCAGAAGACTTTGCCGATCGGTGAGGGTGCGGTCAGTGAAGGCCGTGCGCGGCTGGTCCAGCACCTCGTCGCGTTCCGGCGCGGGCAGGCTGCTGAAGAGGATCTTGCTCGCGGCGCCGGCATAGAGCGGCAGGTGCTGGCCCGCCTTGGCGGTCAACGCATATTCGCGCGTCCCCTGCGCCGTGGCGAGCACCAGCGTCGTGCCGTGATCGACGGCCGAGATGCGGCAGCTTTCGCCGCTTAAGCGGCAGAGCTTTTCAAGATGCGGCGTCGCGAGCGCCACGAGGTCGAACCCGGTGGTGTCGACCGCGATCGCCGCCGCGAACTGCAGCAGGCGCGGGCCAAGGCGATAGCCGCCATTGGCGAGCTTCGTCACCATGTCGTGCGCCGCAAGCGAATTGAGCAGCCGGTAAACGGTCGAGCGCGGTACGCCGACCATGTCGACGAGCTCGCGCATGGTCGTGCCCATCGGCCGCTGCTCCAGAATCGCCAGCACATCCATCATCCGATCGATGGCGGGAATGCGGTGCGGATGGCCGTCATCCTCGTCTGGCTTGGCTGCGCTCATCTGCCATTGACTCCCTTGCACCGCATTCTTACAATCAAAATATGAACTCGTAAAGTTTCATATTTGGAATTCTTGCAATCGTCGAGACAGGGAGAGGGCCGGGAATGGGTGCCGAGGAGCGTTTGAAAGCCGCCGGGATCGTGCTGGCGCCAAAGGGCGATCCGAAGCCGGCTGTCGCTACCTGCGTCGAGGATGATGGCCTGCTCTACATTTCCGGCCACGGCCCCGAAAACGACGAGGGCCAGCTGCAATTCGTCGGCCGCGTCGGTCGCGAAGTCTCGGTAGAGCAGGGGTATGAGGCCGCCCGTCTCACCGGCATCCAGCTGCTGCGCGCCATCCGGGCGCATACGGGCAGCCTCGACCGCGTCGAGCGCGTTGTGAAGGTCCTCGGCTTCGTCAACAGCGCCGACGATTTCCATGACCAGCCCAAGGTCATCAATGGCGCATCCGACCTCTTCCTTCAGATCTTCGGCCAGAGCGGACGGCATGCGCGCTCCGCCATGGGCACGAACAATCTGCCCGGCAACCAGCCGGTCGAGATCGAGATGATCGTGCGCATTGCGCCGGCCAAGTGACGAGCGATGACTGACGGTCACCCGGATATTTACGCCCGCCTCGGGATCGAGAAGATCATCAATGCGGCAGACACCTACACCGTCCTCGGCGGCGGCCCGCTGGCGGTTCCGGTGCTGGAGGCCATGGCCGCAGCCTCTGCCGGCCATGTGCGTATCGTTGATCTCTTTGACGCCATCGGCGCGCGCATCGCCGAGATCAGCGGCAACGAGGCCGCGCTGGTAACATCAGGCGCCGGCGCTGCGGTGCTGCTGGCCATCGCCGCGACGATCGCCGGCGGCGCGCAGGGCGCGGTTGACGCCACGCCCGATCATCGCACGGAGCGGCGGGAGGTCGTCGTCCTCTGCGCCCAGCGCAACCAGTATGATCGCATGGTTCGGATCGCCGGCGGCGTCCTGCGCGAAGCCGGCTACTCTGACGGCACGACGGACTGGCAGCTGCGCGACGCGATCAGCGAACGCACGGCCGCGATCCTGTGGTTTGCCGGCACGCAGTTCGAGAACTATGCGCTCGATTTCACCACCGTCGCCGCCATCGGCCGCGAAGCCGGCGTGCCGGTGATCGTCGATGCTGCCGCGCAGATCCCCCCGGCCTCCAATCTCGGCCACTACACCCGCAACGGCGCCACGGCCGTTGCCTTCAGCGGCGGCAAGGGGCTGCGCGGGCCGCAGGCCACCGGGCTGCTGCTCGGGCGCCGATCCTTCGTCGAGATCGCCCGGGCGCATGCCTTCCCACGGGCCGCCATCGGCCGTGCCATGAAGGTCAGCAAGGAAGATGCCTGCGGCCTTCTGGCGGCTGTCGAGATCGCCGTTTCGCTCGACGAGGCTGCCGAATATCGGCGCTACCAGGCGATATGCGAGGACATCCTCGCGGCGCTTGCGGACAAGGCGCATGCGCAGGCCGCCATCGTGCCGAACGGCCATCTCGGCCAGTTCTATCCGCGCGTGCGCATCGATCTTTCCGGCGCTGAGGATGCGGCGGCGATTGCCGAGGCGTTCGAGGCCAACAGGCCGCCGATCGCCGTCGGTCGCGACGCCCTGTTGCCGCGCACTGTCTTCATCAATCCGTTCAACCTGATGGCGGACGAGCTCACTCCGCTGATCGAGGCGGCGCGGCGCATCTTGCGCTGACAGGAAATGCATCCGGCGCAGGGAATAAGCCGGCATGTCCCACCACGGCTCACAAGAATGGCGAGAGGGAATTATGAAGGGTATCAATCAGCTTCTGAAGGGCGGAGCCGGGGCGGCCGCGCTGGCCGCAGGTCTCCTCGGCGCGGGCTCTGCCCTTGCCGCGGACCTCACCATCCTCACCTCCTGGACCAACGGCGATGCACGCCGTCCGGCCCTCGATCGCATGGTCGAAGCCTTCAAGGCCAAGACCGGCCTGACGATCGATGTCCAGGCTTCGGCCAATGAGGGCGGCGCCATCGCCTCGATCTATGAGACGGCCCTTCTCGCCAACAAGGAGCCGGATCTGGTCCTCGCCAGCCTCGAAGGCAAGATGAACGACTGGGCCAAGGACAAGGCCGTGGTGCCGGCCGGCGATCTTCTGAAAGACTGGAACCTTTCCGCCACCATTCCCGCCGAAGCCATCGCCGACTGGACCGACAGCGCCGGCAACGTCGTCGGACTGCCCTACCTGCAGTTCACTTGGCCGTGGTGGTATAATATGGATCGGCTGAAGGAAGCCGGTATCACCAAGGTTCCGGAGACCACCGACGAGTTGATCGCTGACGCCAAGGCGCTGCGTGCGGCCGGCATCGACCCGGTGATCATCGGCGGCAGCGACTGGTCCGGCCAGAAGATGCTGCTGCAGATCATCCAGTCCTTCATGTCGCCGGACGAAGCTCGGAAGGTCTTCGTCAATGGCGGCTGGTGCGCCAACCCCAATGCCATGAAGGGCTTGGAGCTGTTCACGCATCTGCGCGACGAGGGCGTGTTCGTCGATGATGTGCAGGGCCTCACCGCCAACGATTCGGCATCGTCCTTCGTCTCGGGCGACGCGGCGATCACGTCGATGGGGTCGTGGTCCTACAAGGACGGCGACACCATGACCGCCAATGTGGTGCTGGCCGGTTTCCCGACGGTCGAAGGCGGCACCTACAAGCTGCCGACCTCCTATGCCGCCGCCACGCTCAGCGGCTGGTATGTGAGCCCGGCCGGCGCGAAGAAGCTCGACACGCTGTCGCAGTTCATCAAGTTCGCCTACGAACCCGACCAGATCGCCAGCCTGATGGACCACACAGGCGCCATCCCCGTCGTGCCGGTCGATCCGGCCGTCGCCGGCGAGAAGTCGGGCAGCGCCACCATGGCCAAGTCCTTCTCTGAACTGCCGGGCAAGGTCGATCTCGCGGTGATGCCCGATATCTGGGTGCCGGGCAGCGTGAGCGAGGCGCTCTATCGCGCCGTGACCGTGGTCTTCACCGCCGGCGTGCCGGCGAAGGAGGCCTGCGCTGCGCTCGACGGCGCCTACGGCAAGTAGGGTCGAGCTTTCCCGGACGGCCGAGCGGCCGTCCGGCCTTTCGGCGCCATGCGGATGCCGTGTCGATAACTTCCCAGCCAGGCATGTTGAGCCCATGACGCAAGCCGACGCCGCCGCAATCCGCCGCGTGCAGAGCAGGCGGGCCTTTGGTCCGGTCAGCCGCAATCCGGTGACGCTGACACTCCTGACGGCGCCGGCGCTGATCTGGTTCCTCGCCTTCATGGTCGGGCCGCTGGTGGCGCTGTTCTACTTCTCGACGCTCGACTGGCCGCGCCTGCTTCAGCCGGGCAGCTTCATCGGGCTCGACAATTTCCTCCGCATGCCCGGCGATCCGCTGATCCGCCGCGCCGCGTTGAACACCGCGCTGCAGGTCGGTTTCGTGGTGCCGGTCATGCTGATCATCTCCTTCATGCTTGGCTACTACCTGTGGCTGAAGCCGCCCGGCCACCGTATCATCCGCGTGGCGCTGTTCACGCCCGTGCTGCTGTCCAGTTCGGCCCAGGCCATGGTGTTTTCCGGCGTCTTCTCGCAGATGGGCCTCATCAATGCCACGCTGCGATCGCTCGGCCTCCGGAGTTTCGCCCAGCCTTGGCTCGCCAACGGCAACAGCGCCATGGCCTGCATCATGATCGTGGGCGTCTGGTCGGCGGTGAGCCTTTCGACGCTGATGTTCAGCACGCGCCTCGCCGCCATCTCGCCGGACATATTCGAGGCGGCGGAGCTCGACGGCTGTGGTCACTGGAGCCGGATGTGGCGCATCGCGGCGCCGATCTCCCGGGAGTTCGCCGGCGTCGTCACCATGCTGCAATTCCTCTGGGTGCTCTTCGGCTCGGCGACGCTCGTGCTGCTGCTGACGCGCGGCGGCCCGGGCAATTCCACCATCACGATGGCGTTCCTGGTCTACGACCTGTCGTTCAACCGCGATGCGGTCGGCTACGGGCAGGCTCTCGCTGTCGTCCTGTTCTTCGTCGGCGTCCTCGGGATGATCGGCATCCGCGCCGCCTTTCGGCCGCGTGGCGGTAGAGGGGGCTGAGATGCAGACGTCGCGCGACACGCTCGGGATCAAGTGGCGCAAGCCGATCGGCTGGCTTCTCGGCCTTGTCGCGCATGGCGGCGCATGGCTCTACGTGCTCTTCCTGATCGTGCCGCTCTACTACATCCTCATTTCCTCGGTGAAGACAAATACCGAGGTGTTCCGCAGCCCGGTGCTGCCGCTCGGCAGCGCGGGCTTCGACAACTATGTCAACGCCTTCAACTTCGCCGCGCTGGGACAGGCGCTGGGCAATTCCGCCTATATCGCGCTCGTTGCGCTCATCTTGACGCTGCTCCTCGCCGTTCCGGCAGCGTTCGGCCTTGCCCGATCGACGGGCCGGGTCGCCGATACGATCGAGAAGATCTTCGCACTCGGCTTTCTCATTCCGGGCTTCGCCGCGCTGGTGCCGACTACGCTCCTGGCAATTTCTCTTGGCCTGTTCCAGACGCGCGAATTCCTCATCCTGTTCTTCCCGGCCACCGCGCTGCCGCTCACGATCATCCTCCTTGTGCAGGCGATGCGGGCCATTCCGCCCGAGCTGGAAGAGAGCGCGATCATCGACCGGGCCGGCACCTTGGATATCCTCTGGCACATCTATGTGCCGCTGACCTCGCCCACCGTCGCCCTTGTCACCATCGTCAATTTCCTGAATTTCTGGAACGAATATTTCTTCACGCTAGTCATCGGCGGCCCGCGCGAGGACGTGCGAACGGTTCAAGTCGCGCTGCCGACCCTGACCTCGCAGACCAATGCGCAGTTCGGCATTCTCGCCGCCGGCATCGTGATCAGCCTCATCCCCGTCTACATTGCCTATGCGTTCACCGCCCGGCGCATGGAGCAGGCGCTGCTAGCCGGCGCGGTCAAGGGATAGCAGGCTGGCCGCGGACTTTTGGTCGCCTCGTGAGGGGCTCGGCGTCCGATTTTGACCCCTGAGGCGCGCGTTGCGCATGTTGCCTGTCTTTGTCCAGGACAGGCGGTCGGGGATGAAGGGCGTGGACACGATCGCGCGGAGCGGCCGCGAGCATTTCTGCTTGGCAGGACGATCCAGGAGATCGTGCGCGAGCAGCACGTGTCGCGGAACACTGCGCGCAAGGTGGTGCGATACCGAGCGCCAGCGTTCGCGTACGAGGTTGATGATACTGCGCGCGGCCATGCGTTACGATCTCGGCGATGCCGAAAGCCCACGCGGTCGATTCCATCATCGGAGTGACCGGATCTTGTCATCGAGCTTGATCTCGAGGTGCTGACCAAACGGTCGCCTTCGCCCCGGAATATCTGGAGACGTGCGACCCTGCACGCCGCTGGTGACTGGTTGCTCTGGCCAGGATTCAGGATAGAGGCCGCCGTACAAGGCAGCCAGCCCGGCGTGTTCGGTGAAGAGCTGCGGCCGATCCTCGACGACCAACGGAGCGGCACCCGGCACGGACGAGAGTTGGCTTGCCGTCGGCCGGACTTCGGCTTGCCAGAGCGCGAATCCCCGTCCAGAAGCGCGGCTTGATCGAGACCGAACGAGCGCCTGCCCGCGGCGAGCCATACGCATCACACCGCGTTGCCGGACACCGCATCGCGGCCAGAAGCAGCAAGGGCACGACTTGAGGAACGCCCAGGGATCGTGGGGAACACGACACCCGAAGCAATACCGCAAGTTATTGGTAGCTAATGGAAAAATGGCGCGCCCGAAGAGATTCGAACTCCTGACCCCCAGATTCGTAGTCTGGTGCTCTATCCAGCTGAGCTACGGGCGCCTGCCGATCTGTTCGTGAAGAGTTCTTCCGACCAGTGCTGCGCCCCGGAGGGCGTCGGCGGCGTCTAACTAGCCGCTCGTCCGGAGGATTGCAAGCGCCCTTTTCCCATCTCTCCACAGAGGCGTGCCGGTATCGGCATTGGCCGCCGGCAGCGCTTGGCGATGGTGGCTGGGAACTCGGCAGGGCCGGCTTCATCCCTTCGCTGGCGCATGTCTATACCCGCCTGGCCTCAACGCGCCTGGGCGCGGCGGGCGCGGTCGAAGGCAACGGGGCGGTCGGGGAGGGTGATCTCGAAGACGGCTCCGGGCCCGTCGCCGTCGACGAGCAGGATCGTGCCGCCATGGGCGCGCACGATCTCGGCTGCAATGGCGAGCCCAAGGCCCGTGCCGCCGGGGCGCACGCCGCCCTGGAAAGCCTGGAACAGGTTGGCGCGGGCTCTCTCCGGCACGCCGGGCCCGGTATCGCAGACCCGCACGAGGGCCACGGCGCCCTGGCGCTCGGCCTCGATGCTCAAGCGGCGGATCACCGCCGGGTCCGGCTCGCCATCCATCGCCTGGACGGCGTTCCGGCAAAGATTGAGCAGGACGCGGAACATCTGGTCGGGATCGGCATCAATCTCGAAGCCGCCTTCGACCGCAATCTCGCAGCGGATCGTCGCGTGGTTTTCAAGGCCGAGAACCTCGACGACGTCGCGGACGACGCGGGACAGGGCAACCAGGCGGCGGCTCGGCTCCCGTTCGCGCGCGCGGCCATAGGCGAGCGTCGTCTGACAATAGTCGATGGCGCGGCCGAGCGTCGCCACGAGGCGGGGGGCGAAACGTTGCACCGAGGGATCGGGCAGGGCGGCGATGCGGTCTGAGAAGAGCTGTGCGGACGCCAGGAGGTTACGGAGGTCGTGGTTGACCTTCGAGACGGCGAGGCCGAGATCGGCAAGATGGGTCTTCTGCAACAGCGTGTCCGAGAGCTGGCGCTGCATCGCTGCCAGCTCCTCCTCGGCGACGCCGATCTCGTCGGTGCGTCCGCTCGGTGTGATGATGCGTGCCTTGTCCTCGGGATCCTCGGAGAAATGGACCATCGCCTGTGACAGGCGCCGCATCGGCCTGACGAACAGCCGCTGCAGGCTGATATAGATCGGGATAGCGGCGATGATCGAGATGAGCGCCGACAGCGCGAGGATCGTGCCGCCGAACCGCAGCATTGCAGTGCGAAGCGGGCGGTCGCTGATCACGAGTTCGAGGCTGTTGCCGTCATGCGTCGGTCCGATCACGCGCAGCGTGCGCGGCTCGAAGGCCAAGAGCGTCGAGAAGGCGGCGCCGATCGAGCCGGGCGACATCGACTCGCGCAGGTCGACGGTTTCGTCGACCGTCGGCGGCATCTCGATCGCGGCCAGAAGACGGGTCGCGTCGCCGGTGCGCGCCACAATCGCGGTGGCGCCGACCGTTTCCAGCAATTGATCCTGCACGCGGCGCGGCACGTCGCTCCAGGCGGCCGAATCGAGCAGGATGCTGGCCGCCTGAGCCGTCGCCAGCCGGTCCTCAAGAAATCGCAGGCGGAAGGTCGCCATGGTCGGCACGAAGCCTGCGACGCCGGTCACCATCACGAAGATGACGGTGAGAATCATGAGCTTGACCGAAAGGCTGGGCACGCGGCGGCGTCGTGCCGCGGCGGAACGATCCGCTGCCGGCGCAGTCGTGGCTTCCGCATCCCCGGCCTGTTGGCGCGGTTCAGACATGCCGCCTGTCCTCCTCTAAACCGCGCCATGCCAAAGCCGGCATTCCGAATGCCATCTTCGAAGGCCCACACTTCCTGGGGTTTCAGCCTGACCCCTGCGCCAAACGCGATCAGCCCCCATGATGCGACAGGGTGCATCCTGCCGTCAAACCGACGCGATTCGCTGGCTTTATGGCGATGCTGCTGATCGGTCGGCATGGCCATTTGATGGCGCGCGGGATCAGCGCGGCGCGTTGACTTGGTCAGACCTTCTCCGTATAAGCCGGGCTCGACGAGAGCAGGCTGCATGCGTGCCGAGGTCGCATGCTGATGCATGCCTGGCTTCGGAGCGGGCCCGCCGCGCCTCCGGATGTGAAACAGATTGAATGAGGGCCGCCCCAGGCGGTGACGACCCATGAAGCGTACTTATCAGCCCAGCAAGCTCGTCCGCGCCCGCCGGCACGGTTTCCGCGCCCGTATGGCCACCGTTGGCGGCCGCAAGGTCGTCGCGCAGCGCCGCGCCCAGGGTCGCAAGAAGCTGACGGCCTGACGCTTTCGGCCAGCAACGCAGCCGGCCGGCGCCTGGAAAGGCTCGCCATGGATCGACCGAAGACCATGGGGCGTCTCAAGAAACGCGCCGAATTTCTAGCCGCCGCCGGTGGAGCTCGCGCTTCCCGGCGCGGCTTTTTGCTGCAGAAGCGGGATCGTGACGGCGAGGTCGGGCCACGCTTCGGCTTCACGGTCACCAAGAAAATGGGCAATTCGCCCGAGCGCAACCGCATCCGTCGCCGCCTGCGCGAGGCTGTGCGTCTGGCCGCCGCGCCGCATGCGAGCCCGCGCGCCGATTACGTCCTGATCGGTCGCCGCGCCGCACTGTCGCAGCCCTTCGAAGACCTGGTGCGCGACCTTATCTCAGGCCTTGCCTCGCTCGATCGCCCGCCCGCCGCCACGCCGTCGCAACGATCGACGGCGACGACGCCCGACGGGGGTCGCGCGCCGCGCCTCGCCGCACCGAACGAACCCGCCCTCACGGGCCCGACCGACCGTTCCGCCGAAAGAGCCGACAGATGACCGACAATCGCAACCTGATCCTGGCCGTCGCCCTGTCGATTGCGGTCGTGTTCGGCTGGCAGTATTTCATCGCCGGCCCCCGGCTCGACCAGACGAAGCGCGAGCAGGCAGCGGTCACGACTGCCAATACCCCGGCGACGACCACCGCGCCGGGTGCGGCTCCCGTTGCCGGCGCCACCACGCCTGCGACCGGCGCGCCGACGCAGGTGATCGGCAACGGCGACATGACGCGCGAAGCTGCCCTTGCCGCGACGCCGCGCGTTCCCGTCGAAACCCCCTCGGTTTCGGGCTCGATCAATCTCAAGGGCGGGCGCCTCGATGACCTTCGTCTCAAGGGCTACCGCGAGACCGTCAACCCGAACAGCCCGACGATCATCCTGCTGTCACCCTCGGGCGCGCCCAATGGTTATTTTGCCGAGTTCGGCTGGGTTGGCGCCGCCGCTGGGACGTCGGTTCCCGGGCCGGATACCATCTGGACCGCACCGGCGGGCGCCAAGCTGACGCCCGATACGCCTGTTACGCTGACCTATGACAATGGCGCGGGGCTCACCTTCAAGCGCATCATCTCCATCGATCCGAGCTTCATGTTCACGGTGCGTGACGATGTGACGAACGCGACCGGCCAGCCCGTTTCGCTCTCGCCCTATGGCCGCGTCGCGCGCCTCGGCGAGCCGACGGTCGCTGGCTATTACATCCTGCATGAAGGCCTGATCGGCTGGATGGGCGACCAGCATCTGCAGGAAATCACCTACGCCAAGATCAAGAAGGAAGGCCCGCAGAGCTTTGCCGACGTCGCCAGCGGCTGGCTCGGCATCACCGACAAATATTGGGCAACCGCGATCGTGCCGCGTGACCGCTCGCCGTTCACCGCGCATTTCTCGCATGTCGACACGGGACAGGGCCTCTATCAGACGGACTTCCAGGGTCAGCCTATCCAGGTGGCGGCCGGCGGGACCGCGACGACCGAAAATCTCGTCTTCGCGGGCGCCAAGCAGGTGTCGATCATCGACGGCTACCGTGACGATCTGAAGATCGAGCATTTCGACCTCCTGATCGACTGGGGCATGTTCTGGTTCTTCACCAAGCCGCTGTTCTACGTCATCGACTATTTCTACAAGCTGTTCGGCAATTTCGGCGTGGCGATCCTTCTGGTCACCGTGCTCGTCAAGGCCATCTTCTTCCCGCTCGCCAACAAGTCCTACAAGTCGATGAGCGCGATGAAGAAGGTGCAGCCCGAGATGGCGGCCCTGCGCGAGCGTTTCGCCGACGACAAGGTGAAGCAGCAGCAGGCGGTGATGGAGCTCTACAAGCGGGAGAAGATCAACCCGCTGGCCGGTTGCTGGCCGGTGCTGATCCAGATCCCGGTCTTCTTCTCGCTCTACAAGGTGATCTTCATCACCATCGAAATGCGCCATGCGCCGTTCTTCGGCTGGATTCATGATCTTTCGGCGCCCGATCCGACCAATATCTTCACGCTGTTCGGCATGATCCCCTGGTCGCCGCCGCATCTCCTGATGCTCGGCATCTGGCCGATCATCATGGGCATCACGATGTTCGTGCAGATGCGCCTCAATCCGGCGCCGGCCGACCCGGCGCAGCAGGCGATCTTCACCTGGATGCCGGTGATCTTCACCTTCATGCTCGGCTCGTTCCCGGCCGGCCTCGTGATCTACTGGAGCTGGAACAACACGCTGTCGATCGCCCAGCAATATGTGATCATGCGGCGACAGGGCGTCGATGTGAACCTGCTCGGCAACATCATGGAAACCTTCAAGAAGAAGCCGAAACCGGGTTCTCAGCCAGCGACGGCCGTCGCCACCACAGGCGCTCCGGCGAAGCCTGCGGCCACGTCGCGTCCGGCCAATGCCAACAAGCCCGGTCCGAAATCCGGTCCCGGCAAGCCGACAAAGGCCAAGACCTGATGCTGAAGGGCGAGACCCCGATGCGAAAAGGCCTGGACTGATGCCCGAGATCAGCGACGAGGAACTCGCACGCATTCGCGAGGAAGCCGACCGGATCGAAACCGGCCGGCTGTTCTTCGCGCGTCCATGGAACTTCCTGCGCTCTGTGCCTTCGATCGAGACGCTGCCGCCGATCGCCGAGACCGAGATCGCGTTTGCCGGCCGTTCCAATGTCGGCAAGTCGTCGCTGATCAATGCGCTCACCGGCCGCAGCGGCCTTGCGCGTACCTCCAACACGCCGGGCCGCACGCAGGAGCTGAACTATTTCTCGTCGGGCGCCGGCGTCATCGTCGTCGACATGCCGGGATACGGCTATGCCGAAGCACCGAAGCAACTGGTCGATTCCTGGAACCGGTTGATCCGCGATTACCTGCGCGGACGGGTGACGTTGCGCCGCGTCTATGTGCTGATCGACGCGCGCCACGGCCTCAAGGCGAACGATCTCGAAACGCTCGATCTGCTCGACAGCACGGCCGTCTCCTACCAGATCGTGCTGACCAAGGCCGACAAGCTGAAGCCCGGCGTTCTGGAGCGCATCGTCGACGAGACCGCGGCTGCCATCAAGCGGCGCCCCGCGGCGCATCCGACGATCATCGCCACGTCGTCGGAGACCGGGCTCGGCATGGATCGCCTGCGGGCAGAAATCGCCGCGCTCGCCGTCTGACCGGCGATGGCGCGGCGTCATTGTTCCGCCATGTCAAACTCGTTATAGAGCGCTGCCCCGAGCGGAGATATCCCATGACCGACCCCCGGATCACCTCCGGCACCGACCCGGTGCTGACCGCGCAGCTGATCGCCACGGCGCTTCCCTATATGTTGCGCTATGACGAAAAGACCGTCGTGGTGAAGTTCGGCGGCAATGCCATGGGTGACGAAGAGCTCGGCAAGGCCTTCGCCGAGGACATCACGCTGCTGAAGCTCGCCGGGATCAATCCGGTGGTGGTGCATGGTGGCGGGCCGCAGATCAACGCAATGCTCGGCCGTCTCGGCATCAAGTCCGAATGGGCGGCGGGCATGCGCATCACCGACAAGGCCACCGTCGAAGTGGTCGAGATGGTTCTGGCCGGCTCGATCAACAAGGAAATCGTCCAGACGATCACGGAAGCCGGCGGCCGCGCCATCGGCCTCACGGGCAAGGACGGCAACATGGTCACGGTGACCAGGCTGACCCGCAAGATCGTCGATCCCGATTCGAATATCGAGAAGATCGTCGATCTCGGATTTGTCGGCGAACCGAAGACCGTGCGCACCGAAGTGCTCGAAGTGCTGGCGAAATCCGAGATCATCCCGGTGCTGGCGCCGGTCTGTGCCGGCGAGGATGGCGAGACCTACAACGTCAATGCCGACACCTTTGCCGGTGCGATCGCCGGTGCGCTCCATGCCTCGCGCCTGCTGTTCCTCACTGATGTTCCCGGCGTGATGGACAAGGACAAGCACCTGATCAAGGAGCTGACCGTCGCCGAGGCGAAGGCAATGATCGCCGACGGAACGATCTCGGGCGGCATGATCCCCAAGGTCGAGACCTGCATCGAGGCGCTCGACCGGGGTGTCGAGGGCGTCGTCATTCTCGATGGCAAGACGCCACATGCGGTGCTGCTCGAGCTCTTCACCGAGCATGGCGCCGGAACGCTGATCAAGCGCTGAGCATGGACAAGCCCCCGCTTCGCGACGAGCCGGATCTGGAGCGCTTCGCGCCGGTCCGCTCGTGGGTGTTCGATCTCGACAACACGCTCTATCCGCGACACTCGAACCTCTTCGCGCAGATCGATGTCCGCATCCGCGACTATGTCCAGAAGCTGCTGTCGCTTGGACAGAACGAGGCGCAACTCCTGCAGCGCGATTATTACCGCCGCTACGGGACGACGCTACGCGGGCTGATCGTCGAGCACGGCATCTCCCCGGACGACTTCCTCGAATATGTGCATGACATCGACCACTCATCGGTCGAGGCTGATCCGGTGCTGGCGCGGGCGCTCGCACGGCTGCCCGGCAAGCGCTATATCCTGACCAACGGGTCGCGGGCGCATGCCGAGAAGGTGATGGCCCGTCTGGGGCTCGGCAGTGGGTTCGACGACATTTTCGACATCGTGCGTGCCGATCTCTTGCCAAAGCCCCATCCCGAGACCTATGCGCGCTTTCTCGGCGAGAACGGCGTTTCGCCAGGCGAGGCGGCGATGTTCGAGGATCTCGCGCGCAATCTCGAAGTGCCGAAGGCGCTCGGCATGGCGACGGTTCTCATCGTCCCGCGCGGCACCGAGCCGATCCTGGCCGAGGCCTGGGAGACCGAGGGCAGCGAAGGCGCGCATATCGACTATCTGACGGATGACCTCGGCGCCTTCCTGACCCGTATCGTCGACGGTCTCGGCGCGCGGACGACGTCGCCCTGAGGCGCCGGCGCCTCATGCGTTGACATCGCGGCAATCGCCGATATCGTCCCGGCCGACTTAATGGAGCCGGATACAGCCATGACATCAGCCGATCTCGCCAGCCTGCAATCGACCATCGAGGCCGCCTTCGAGGATCGGGCCACGATCGGCGTCGGTACCAAAGGCGCCGCGCGCGAGGCGGTCGTCACCGCGCTCGATCTGCTGGACAGCGGCGCGGTGCGCGTCGCCGAGAAGGTCGATGGCGACTGGGTCGTGCATCAGTGGCTGAAGAAGGCCGTGCTCTTGTCGTTCCGCCTCAATCCGATGGTCGCGATCTCGGGCGGCCCTGATGGCGCCCGCTGGTGGGACAAGGTGCCGTCGAAGTTCGATGGTTGGGGCGATGCCGAATTCACCCAGGCCGGCTTCCGCGCCGTGCCCGGCTCCATCGTTCGCCGCTCGGCCTATATCGCGCCGAACGTCATCCTGATGCCGTCCTTCGTCAATCTCGGCGCCCACGTCGCCGAGGGCACGATGGTCGACACCTGGGTCACGGTCGGATCCTGCGCCCAGATCGGCAAGCATGTGCATCTCTCGGGCGGTGTCGGCATCGGTGGCGTGCTGGAGCCGCTTCAGGCCGGGCCGACCATCATCGAGGACAATTGCTTCATTGGCGCGCGCTCGGAAGTGGTCGAGGGCGTGATCGTTGGCGAGGGTTCGGTCATCTCGATGGGCGTGTTCATCAGCGGCTCGACCAAGATCATCGATCGGGAGACGGGCGAGGTCTTTGTCGGCCGGGTGCCGCCCTATTCGGTGGTTGTATCGGGTTCACTGCCGGGCAAGCCGCTGCCGAATGGAGCGCCCGGCCCCTCGCTCTACTGCGCCGTCATCGTCAAGCGCGTCGACGAGCGCACCCGCGCCAAGACCTCGGTCAACGAATTGCTGCGCGACTGATCCGCGTTTGCTAGGCGCCGCTCTCGACGAGCCGCGCCAACTGCTCGGTCACGGTGCCCCAGCCGTCATGGAAGCCGAGCTTCTCGTGCAGGGCCCGGGTTTCCGGGTCCTTGTGCATGGCGAGGGCTGCGTATTCGGTGCCCTCGGCATGGTCCTTCATGGTGATCACGGCTGTCATGAAGGGTTCCTTGCCGGGCCGCCAGCCTGCGGTGAGCGCGTCGGTAAAGACGAAACGCTCGTCCTTGTCGGCGGCGAGGATGCAGGCATCGATATGCGGCATGAAGGCGCCGCCGCTCTCGCTCATCTCGGTGAGCAGTGCGCCGCCCGGCGTCAGGTCGAGCGTGATGACGCGGCAGAGCGAGGGCGCCGGCAGGAACCAGCGCTCGAGCTTGGCCGGTTCTGTCCAGGCCTGCCAAATACGCGCCCGTGGGGCCTTGATGATGCGGTTGATCACGAGGTCGCGGGCGGGGTCGAATGGTCGGGTCATCGCGGCGTCTCCTTGGGGTTCGTATCGGCCAGAAACTGCTCCAGCCGGTTGGTCCGCGCTTCCCAGAGCTTGCGCTGGGCCACGAGCCAATCGTCGACGATCGCGAGCGGCGCAGTCTCGATCGCGCAGGTGCGGACACGACCTTGCTTTCGGGTCGAAATCCAGCCGCTCTGCTCAAGCACATGGATGTGCTTCATGAAGGACGGCAGTGCCATGTCGAAAGGCTCTGCCAGCTCGCTGATACTCGCCGGACCGCGCCCGAGCCGGCCCAGCACCGCCCGGCGCGTCGGATCGGCGAGCGCCTGAAAGAGGCCATCGAGGGCAGGTTGATACTGTTCCATATGGCTAAGTATCATGGCGCAATAGTTAGCGCAATGGCTGAGTGATTGCGCGGCGAAGCGTATTTCGGCGATTGCCGGATGCGGCCGTCTGACCGATCCTTCGAAGCCGAATCGCGGCGGCCCCCGCCAAACGTCCACTCACCCGCCACCAGGAGACAAGAATGACCGAGGTCCGTTTTGCGCCGGGCGAGAGCCTGCTCGTTGCCGCGCGCGGGACAGGTCCTGAGCACGGGCTCTGGCGCTTCGTCGGAGGCTCGGCCGGCTGGCACGGATTGCAACTCGCCACGGTGGGGCAGCTCTCGTCACTCTGCCGCCATCCGACATTGCCGGTCGTCTATGGCAGCGGCAGCGTCCGCGGCGTGCTGCTCGCATGGCGCGTCGAAGGGACAGTGGCGGCGCCGATCGGCGAAGCATTGAGCGGCGATGATCCATGTTTCATTGCGGTCGATCCGACCGGGCGTCTGCTGGTCGCCACCAATTACGGTTCCAGCGATTTGACGCTGATCCCGCTTGCCGCGGATGGCAGCTTCGAGGGGCCTCCCGCCAAGCTGCCGCTCGAAGGCGGTGGCCCCGATCCATCGCGGCAGGAGGCTGCGCATCCGCATCAGGCGCTGTTTCACGATGGAATGCTCTTCGTCATCGATCTCGGCGCCGACCGCATCCGCCGCTTTTCCGTTGACCTTTCGGCAAGTGGCGGTGCCGTGCTGGCGCCGGCCGGCGAAATCCATGTGCCGCCGGGCACGGGGCCGCGCCATGGCGTCTTCCTGCCGGACGGCCGGCTTGCCGTGAGCGGCGAACTCGCCTCGAACGTCGTTGTCGGCGCTCTCGAAGGTCCTGCCGGCTGGGCCGGCACACCGAGCACGCTGCGGACCGGACCGGCCAGGACGCGCACCGACCGCAATTATCCGGGCGATATCCAGCGGTCGGCGGATGGTACGTTCGTCTATCTCGCCAACAGGGGCCATGACACGATCGCGGCGTTCGATATGCGGGACAGCGCGCCGAAATTGGTGGCGGAGATCGACGCCGGCGCGGCCTGGCCACAGCATCTCCTCGTTCATGGCAGCCATTTGCTGATTGCCGGTTGGGATTCCGCGCGCGTGATAGCGGTGTCGCTCGGCGATGACGGTTTCGCCGGGGCGGCCGAGCCACTGTTCGATTGTCCTGGTCCCGGTTGGCTGATGCGGTATTCCGCCTGAGATTGTTGCGCGTAGAGGTTGATTCGTACCAATCTCGCATCGGCGCGAGGGCGGGGAGGGGATGATGACGGCAGTCGAATTGCGAAGCGGCGTGATCGCGAAGCCGCTTGCGCGCCTCGCCCCCGTCTATGTCATCGTCGGCATTTCCTATCTCGGCTATGCGATGATGGCGACGCTCTTCGTGCCGATGATGCTGTCGCCGACATCGCCTTATGTGCCGGCGGGCGCTTCGATGCAGATGCGCTCGCTTCTTCTCGGCGTGTTGCTGATGCTCTATCCGATGGCGCAGGTGGTCGGCTCGCCGGTGCTCGGCGCCTTGTCCGATCGCTATGGCCGGCGGCCGGTGCTGGTCGCCTCGCTTGCGGTCACGACGATCGCTTACGGCCTCATCTGCCTCGGTCTCGCCGCTCACATGCTGTGGCTGCTCGCCCTTGCGCTCGCTGCCTGCGGTCTTGGGGAGGCGAATGCCGCGATCGGCACCAGCGTCGTCGCCGACACCACCGATCCGGAGGAACGGCCGAAATATCTCGGCTATATGTGGTCGGTTGTCAGCGTCTCCTATGTGCTCGGGCCGGTGCTTGGTGGGGCGACGGCGGCACACTTCGGCTACATGCTGCCGTTCCTGGCGATGTTCGCCATCCTTGCCGCGACCCTGGCCACGGTCGTCTTCTCGTTCCGTGAGACCCGCGCGCCTGATGCCGGCGCGCCGAAGCAGAGCATCGCCGCAAGCCTCGGCAATCTGCTGACCGTCGTCACCGACAAGCCGCTCCGCCTCTATTACCTCGTCAATTTTCTCGTCTTCGTGGCGTCGATGGGTTTCTGGCGCGTCATCACAGAATATCTGGTCGATGTGTTCGATCTCTCGGTCGGCGAGGTCACGATCGACTATGCGGCGCTCGCATTGACGGCGGGGATCGGCAATCTCGTGATCATGCCGCTCCTGGTCGGGCGGGTCGACATGCGTCGCCTTGGCATGATCTCGACCATGCTTGGCGCAGCAGGAGTTCTCCTGGTGCTCGTGCCGGCGGGCGCTGGCGTCGCGGTTGCCTTCGGCGCACTCGCCAGCATCGCACTGGCGATCTCGTTTGCCTCGCTGAGCGGCCTCCTTTCCGCACGCGTCGGCCCCGAACGGCAAGGCGCCGTCCTCGGCAATAATACGGCGCTCGGCTTTCTCGGCGAGGCGATCGGCGTTCTTGGCGGCTCGATGCTCGCGGGGATTTCTCCCATCCTGCCGATGGTGTTGTTTGCGCTGGTCGCTGTCATCGCGGTGATCATCGTGCGAACGCGCATCGCGCCGACCGACGCATCCACCGAAACGGCTGCGTCATAGATCCCGGCGGTGGCGGCCCGGGACCGGACAGGCTACCAAGGCGAGACCGTCGCGACGTCCCGGTAATCGTGGCCGCCGGACGGAAGCAGCGCTCTCAGCGCGGTGCCAGCGAGGTTCGACCCGATGTCCGGTTTCCCGCCTGCCGACTTTTCGGATCCTGAGATTGCGGCGAAGACGCCCGACCTCAGGGCGCTCGCCGAAATCCGCCTGTTCCGCCTCGAGGATGGTCCTGGCCGTGGCCAGCGTGTGCTGATCGCGCGCAATGCCGCGGGCGTCGGCTTCGAGGTCGCCGTCGATCGCGGCTTCGATCTTTCGGCGCTCAGCCTCGGCCAGGTTCAGCTCGGCTGGCATTCGCAGAACCAGATGCGCTTTCCGCCCCAGCTCTCATCAAGCGAGAATGGTTTCGGCTTCCTGCGCAATTTCGATGGCTTCCTCGTCACCTGCGGGCTCGACTATTACGGGCCGCCGCGCCGCGCTGCCGGCGATACCGTCGTCAGTCCGCATCGGCCCGAGCGCGATTTTCCGCAGCATGGCGAAGTCTCGACGCTGCAAGCGCATCTTGCGGGCTATGGGCTCGATGCCGAACGTGGCGTGTTGTGGTGCGAGGGCGTGGTGCGCCAGTCGGGCGTCTTTGGCGACGTGCTCGAGCGTCGCCGCCGCATCGAGCTGCCGCTCGGTGGGCAAACCATCACGCTCGACGATCGCGTAACGAATTGCGGGTTCAATCCGGCGCCGCATGCGCTGCTCTATCACTTCAATTTCGGCTATCCGCTGCTCGATGCAGCGACCGAGCTCACCGGCGCTTTCGGCGATTTCGCGGCGGTCTTCGCCACTCTGCCACCAGCGCCACAGCCGGAAACGCGCGAGATCGTCGATCATCTGCAATTGCCGCCGGATGCGAATGGCGATCTCAGAGTCGGCCTTCGCAATCCAGCGCTCGGCGGCATCGGCGTGACGCTCGCCTATCGTCAGGCGAGCCTGCCTTCGCTGCTGGTCTGGCGCTCCTATCAGTCAGGCGTGTTCGCGCTTGGCATCGAGCCTGGAACGCTGTTGCCGCGCGTCGAGGATGGTCGCCTGATCGGCGATACGCTCGGGCCACGTGCCAGCACGGACTATGGAGTTGCCATCACGGTGACATCGGGAGGTATTGAGCCTGCGACGCCGCAGCGTCAATGACGCGTTGGCGGCTTCGGCGCACGAACCATGCCGAGGCGCGACTGACACCTGGCGCAGCCAAGCCGTTCGCCATCGACACCCTGGTCGTAGGTCAATTCGTTGAGATGGCCGCAATCGATGCAGCGGAGCGTCATCTGCTGGATTGTTTCGCTGTGGTGCATTCTCTCCTCGTCATGTTCGAGCGCACCCGTCAGCTCAGCATACGCGCGAAGAACCATTGCGCAACCGTCGATACGTCCGTTTCCTCGTTTCGGCAGCACTCTCCGGACCGGCTGACAACAGGGTCTTGCCGGGATCGACGGCCGCGATCACGACAACAGGGCCGCCGTCGTCGTGGCGCGCTGATGGGCCGCCAGCAGCGCCGCGACGGCGCAGGAGGCGAGGCGGCTCTTTCGCGAGTCGGCGCGGCTCGTCAGGATGATCGGCACGCGTGCACCGACGACGATGCCCGCTGCATCGGCATCTGCAAGAAATGTCAGGCTCTTCGCCAGCATGTTGCCGGCTTCGAGGTCGGGCACGACGAGGATGTTGGCGCGGCCGGCGACGGGCGAGCGTATATGCTTGATCTCAGCCGAGCCGAGATCGATCGCATTGTCGAGCGCCAGGGGGCCATCGACGATTCCACCCGTGATCTGGCCGCGATCGGCCATCTTGCACAAGGCTGCGGCGTCGATCGTGGAAGGCACATCGGGGTTGACCGTCTCCATCGCCGAGAGGATCGCGACGCGCGCGCTGTCGAAGTGAAGTGCCGCCGCGAGGTCGATGGCGTTCTGCACGATGTGGCGCTTTTCATCGAGTGTCGGCGCGATGTTGATCGCGGCGTCGGTGATGATCAGCGGATCGTCATGGCTCGGCACGTCCATGACGAAGCAGTGGCTGATGCGCCGGGCCGTCCTCAATCCAGTGTCGCGCGCGACGACGGCACCCATGAGTTCATCGGTATGAAGGCTTCCCTTCATCACGGCATCTGCCTCGCCAGCGCGAACCAGCGCGACCGCCTTGTCAGCCGCGTCATGGCTGTGCGCGGCGGCCACGCGGCGAAACGAAGCAATGTCGAAGCCGCCGGCCGCGGCGACTGCGTCGAGCTTCGCCGGTGGCGCGACAAGGATCGGCTCGATCAGGCCGAGGGCGGCCGCATCGAGCGCCGCCCCCAGCGAAACGTCGTCACAGGGATGAACCACCGCGACGCGCAGCTTCGGCAGCGCCTTCGCGGCAGCGATCAGACGGTCATATTTGTTGCGCCCGATCGCTTCCGCCGGGTTTTCCGCGACGACCATGGCATGTCCCCCTGATCGTCAGCGCTTCAGATAAGAGCCGATGAGGCTCAGCTCCGGTGCGCCCAGCCGGGCGGCGGCGCTGTCGCGCTGGTGCCAATAGGGATAGATCAGCCGCTGCAGGCTGACGGCATCGAGGCGGCTGCGCTCGTCGTCCGTCAGCTTCATCTCGGCGGCACCGAGATTGCGCGTCAGCTGGTGCTCATGGCGGGCGCCGATGATCACCGATGTGATGCCCGGCCGGTCGAGCAGCCAGGCAAGCGCAACCTCGGCGGCCGATGCGCCGCGGGCCTCGGCGATCGCAACCAGCACTTCGATCGTGTCGTAGAGGCGGTTTTCATCGGCGATCGGCGGCTCATGCCAATCATTGAGGTGGCGGCCGCCTTCGGCCGGCGTCTGGCCGCGACGATATTTGCCGGAAAGCAGGCCACCAGCGAGCGGGCTCCAGACCAGCACGCCAAGCCCCTGGTCGAGCGTGACGGGGATCAGCTCATATTCCGCATCGCGCGACTCGAGCGAATAGTAGATCTGCTGACTGACGAGCGGCACGAAGCGATTGGCCCGGGACGTCTCCATCGCCTTCATCAGCTGCCAGCCCGAGAAGTTCGACGCGCCGACATAGCGGACCTTGCCGGAGCGCACGAGCGTATCGAGCGCCTCCATTGTCTCTTCAAGCGGCGTCTGGCCGTCCCATTCATGCAGCTGGTAGAGATCAATCGCCTCGATGCGCAACCGCTTCAGGCTCGCCTCGCATTGGCGGATGATGTGATGGCGCGACAGGCCCTCGTCATTCGGTCCGGATCCCATCGGGAAGCGAACCTTGGTGGCGATCACGAGATCCGCGGTGCGACCGTCGAGGACCTCGCCGAGAATCTCTTCCGACCTGCCGGACGAATAGGCGTTCGACGTGTCGATCAGGTTGATGCCCGCCTCGATGCAGATATCCAGCAGGCGGCGTGCTTCCGTCGTGTCGGTGGCGCCCCATTTGGCGAGACCGCCGACGCCCCCGAAGGTCGCGGTGCCGAAGGAAAGGGTCGAGACCTTGAGGCCCGAGCGCCCGAGAAGCCGATATTCCATGGATGCGTTTCCTCTCCATTCAGCGTGACAGGCCCAGCGCCGGCGCCAGCCGGGACGCGGCCGGAACACTGCCCTTCTGTTCGATGAGGGCAAGATGCGGGGCAGCGCTGGAAAGCTTGTTCCGACCGAAGGGTCGGCTGGCGAAGGGTAGCGTAGATGGCTGGAGAGATCGAGAGGCGAGGGGGCGGGGTGGCTTGACCGTTCGCCAGGGCCGGCCCTTCGCAAGCGCTTCGAAATCGCGCAAGCTGGCGTTTCAAGGCGCCGCGCGATGGGGTTGCGCAAGAGATGTATCGGAAGGGCAGGCGATGAGCGAGACCGCAACCACGACCGGGTCGGCGTTACCCGATCTCGACCATACTCATTATCTGCGGCTTGCCTTCAAGGTCGCCGAGGCGGCGAAGGCCTCGGGACAGCATCCATTCGGCGCCATCCTGGTGGGCGGAGACGGCTCTGTGCTGATGGAGCAGATGAACGGATATCTGCCCGACCGCGACATGACCGGCCATGCCGAGCGCGTGATCGCGACACGGGCCGGAATTGCCTATGGCCCGCGTTTCCTGGCGTCGGCGACCCTGTACTCCTCCGCTGAGCCTTGCGCGATGTGCGCCGGGGCGACCTATTGGGTCGGGATCGGGCGGGTCGTCTACGGGCTCAGCGAAAAGCGGATGAAGTCGCTGACCGGCAATCATCCAGAGAACCCGACGCTCGATCTCCCTTGCGAGGTCGTTCTCGCCTCGGGGCAGCGCAAGGTCGAGGTCATCGGCCCGATGCTCGAGGATGAAGCTGCGCAGCTGCATGAGGGGGTCTGGGGATAAATCCCGGCCGGGGCGAGGGGCGATCATCGCGAAAGCGCGCGGTTTACCGCCATTTCGCGCGCCATGACCACGGGATTTGCCCAGCGATTATCCACAGGGCGCCTCCGAAACCGGCAAAATGATTGGGGGGCCATTTTCGGCAGTTGACAGTCGGGGAGGTAAGCCGTACATAACGGCCATCGACGCAGCGGTTGACGCAGTTGACCGCGGGCGAAAAACTCGTCTCTGAGTTTTGTTTTTTGGTGCTTGACTGGTTGCCGAATGGTGGCTAGAGAATGCGCCGCGCCGGCCGAGAGGTTTGGTGAAGATCGACGGTTTATTCCGTCTGTTGTTTGACAATTGCATAGGAAGAAAGAGAAACGTAGGCGGCGTTGTCCTTGCGGGGATTGAGCGGCTCGAAAGGGTTGTTTGGTTCCGGAGATTACGACG